>MAAC01009732.1_pt1 | contig 53984 bp, 51 predicted proteins | sample 1115981 | NCBI WGS metagenome assembly MAAC01 (sample SAMN04961126, study PRJNA320927) | seawater metagenome | isolation source: sample BD02T64 sea water enriched with oil for 64 days | place: USA:Gulf of Mexico | collected 2013-07-27 | reverse complement strand
TTGCAACAACCGAAGCCCCGTTTTCTGCAAGACGCATCGCAATTGCGCGTCCTATTCCCCGAGGTGCAGATGTTCCCGTCACTATTGCTATTTTACCGGACAAAGGCTTCATAAAATGCATCCCAGTTGTTCTTATGAGAAGATGGCTACCAGCTACGTTGATCGAGCTTAAAACACTAAATTCCATGATGCAAATAAACGTTTGCAAAGTTCCCGTTTCAGGCAATTCTAAGTCAAACCAGAATGACTGCCCGTGGTACAATAAGATTCTAAATTTTGTTTAAAATTCATGCCCTAAATTTCAGGGATAGCGGAAATCAAACTCGCATAACTAGAAATTTTGATTCTGATATTCGCTTCTGGAGGTGGAAATAGACGTCTATAATATTCTATTTTTTGGTTCGAACGTGATCTTTAACAGAAGTTTTTTAACTCTATCAATCGATTTCTATTATTTAGGCCAGAAATGTGAAACTCATTGAAATTCTCTTCCCATTCCTATCGATGTTTCAACATTTTTTTTGTTAGATATTCAACGGTTTTCCACTCATCTCCACCGGTATCGAAAGGCCCATCAAGGACAAAATGGTTGGTGCAACGGATAACTGGCACAGGACTGTTTCACTAATGCCGGGGATCGGGTGTCCTATATCATAGAACGGTATATCCCTCACATCATCCCCGGAACCACCGTGATGTCCAAAACTTGTAAATCCATGGTCAGCGGTCACCAGGATCCGGTAGCCTTCGGCTTGCCAATATGGCACTGATTTGGCCAATTCATTGTCAGCATTCCAAGCTTGCTTGCAATACTCATCCGAACCGCCGCCATAAGCATGCCCTACGGCATCACAGCCAGAGGTATGCAACAAAAGGTAGTCAGGGCTATTTCTGGCAATAAGCATACTTGCTTTATTCATCAAATCCGCATCGGAAGGGAGCATAAAATTAAAAGAAGTATAACCATGCTCTGTGTAGAACCGACCGTGCTGGATAGTCAAATTTGGGTCATCAACTTCCTGTCCGAAAATTGGATCATAGGGTGATTGGTTGTATAAACAGGAAAACAAACTATGCGCGACTGCTGCCGTCTTTCTATTGTTTTGTCGCGCGATGGAAAACACATTGCTCTTGTCTGAAAGACGTACATTATCATTGCTGGTTATACCATGCGCGTGGGGTTCCATTCCGGTATGAAGCGTTTCATAGATTGGCGCCGATAATGTCGGCAATACAGCTTTCATCAAGTTTCTGCGGGCTTTCCCACCGGCACAAAGGCTTTCCAAATACCCACAATATTGGAGTGCTGTCTGGAATCTCAATCCATCAATGACGACCAGGATAACTTTCTGATCTTTACGCATATTGTTCATTGGACCCACTACCCTACAATACATTAATTATCTATCTGCGCATCTGCAGTACTGCTATGGCGTCAATTCGATTTGGTTGCCACTGAAGACACCTCTAACCTGTCGAAAAAAAGAATACCACTGGACAAAAATGCATGAACTCCATACGTTTTCTGTATGAAAAAATATTTTCAAAACGTAACGGGATCTCTCAATGCGTTACTGGTATTGGAAGCCGCGGTAAGACATTCAAGTTTCACGAAAGCCAGTGTTGAGCTATCGCTTAGTCAGCCGACTGTAAGCCGGCATATAGCAACACTCGAGGCTCGCTTGGGAAAACAACTTTTTTGGCGGAAAAACAACCAAATTCAGCCAACAAGCGAAGGTAAGCAGTTAGCAGAAGCGGTTTCCATCGGGCTTGGACATACTGAATCTGTATGGCAACAATTATCAAAATTCACCCGTGATCGCGACTTGGTACTCGCCTGCACATATGGATTTGCTGATAATTGGCTGCTTTCGCAGTCAACGCAATTGAAGGCTGTTTTAGGGGACAAGCGCTTACGCATTGCCACTGCCGACTGGATGGAGAGCTTGGACATGGACCAGGTCGACATTGCATTGGTCTGGGATCTGTCACTCGCTCCTGACCGCCCCAGTATTCCGCTGTTTCCCGATGAAGCCTTTCCCGTTTGCAGCCCGGATTATCTGCGCCAAAATCCAAATATCGCTTCCGATCCCAGGGCCCTCCTTAAAGCCAACTTACTGGACTATGATGTCCGCCATTCGGGACAGGTCACTTGGCCAATTTGGTTTGCTAGCCTTGGCATAAACGCGCAGGATCATGCACAAGTATTCCAGTATGACGCCTATCCATTTTTATTGAAGGCTGTTCAAGACGGAGAAGGTGTTGCTCTTGGCTGGCGTTTCATGGTGGACCGAATGATCGAGGACGGGTCGCTGGTAAAGGTTGGGCCAAACGTCGTCAATAGCGAGGCTGCTTACTATTTACAATATCGGACGGACGGTCCGCATTCCGATACTATTCGCGCAATAGTCGATTGGTTCAAACGTACCGTTGAAAAACAAGAGCACAGCCTCGATAGGGCAAAGAAGTAAGGTGTCATATATCAATTCACAAAAATACGGGAATACCTATTGAATGGTCATTCATTCGCGTACATAATCTTTTCAAGTTTTTTTACGGATAATTAGGCAAATGAAAATTCAACCATATGTCAGATGGTTTTGAACGATTAAGCCGGTGAGGGAGGGCGCTATGTCCAACATGAGGAAGTTTTATATTAACGGCGCGTGGATTGAACCTGCCTCCACCAATGAAATGACGGTGATAAACCCAGCAGATGAAAGCGTCATCGACATCATTTTGCTGGCGACTGAGGACGATGTTAATTTAGCCGTAGCGGCGGCGAAGAAAGCGTTTCAGACTTATTCCAGAACGAGTAAGGAAGAGCGTCTCTCCTTATTGGAAAGCATACTAAAGTTATCGGAACAAAGATTACCGGATATTGCCAAAGCCATCTCATTGGAAATGGGTGCGCCAATGACGATGTCACTTGAAATGCAAGCAGATGCAGCTGTCGGTCATTTAAAAGGATTTATTGAGGCGTTGAATGAACAACAAACTCGCCAATCATTGAGCAATGGCGATGTTCTTATCCGTGAGTCATACGGCGTTTGCGGTCTCATCACACCCTGGAATTGGCCGATAAACCAAATAACCTTAAAAGTATTACCGGCAATTGCGGCGGGTTGCACTTGTGTTTTAAAACCATCTGAATTCACGCCTTTATCTTCGGTTCTATACACGGAACTTTTACATGATGCCGGTGTCCCTGCAGGTGTATTCAATATGATTCAAGGAGATGGGCTCGTTGCCGGCGCGACATTGTCCAGACATCCAGATGTAGCGATGATGTCTTTCACCGGATCCACTCGTGCGGGGACGGCGGTTGCCAAAGATGCTGCAGATGAGGTTAAACGCGTAACCCTTGAGTTAGGCGGTAAATCACCAAATTTGGTGTTTGCTGATTGCGATCTGGAAGCATGCATAACAGAGTCCGTGCAGTTTTGCTTTCTGAATACGGGACAATCCTGCGACGCACCAACAAGGTTATTGGTCGAGCACAGCTGCTATGACGATGTTCTTGAAATTGCAAAAAGAGTAGCCGAAAACCAAAAAGTGGATGATCCCGCGCTGGAGGGAGATCATCTGGGACCGCTGGTCAGTGATATTCAATTTGGTCGTGTTCAGGCAATGATCGAAAAGGGGATCGACGAAGGCGCGCGTGTCTTAGTCGGAGGACCTGGGAAACCAGAAGGATTTGAGGCTGGATATTGGGTTCGTCCAACAATTTTCGCTGATGCGACGAACGATATGGCAATTGCACAGCAAGAGATTTTCGGCCCTGTTCTAACAATCATACCTTTTCAGACAGAAGAAGAAGCCATCGAAATTGCCAATGATACGCCCTATGGTCTCGCGGCATATGTGCAGACGGGTGACAAGGATCGGGCAGAAAGAGTGGCCAGCCAGCTTAGAGCCGGAGCTGTCCATATAAACGGCGGTGGATTTAACTATGGCACACCGTTTGGCGGATACAAACATTCTGGAAATGGCAGAGAAGGGGGCATGCTGGGTTTAGAAGATTTTCAGGAAGTGAAGAGCCTGCATTTCCCAGTATAGCGTACAACGCCAAACCATTTTGAAGACAGTCGGAGTAGATAACGCCTTATGGCCGTTATTGCTCCGGCGAATTCACGGTTTTCATTAAAAGCTGTTTTGTAAGTTTGCGGGCTTCCATGGCACGTGTCATGGAAGTGTGGCGCCTTGTACAACTGCTGCATTCCTGAGTTTGTTCCTGTAAACCTTGTTGTCCCTGCCGGACGGAATATTGGTAATAAAGAATTCCACTAAACGTCCCGATCAAACTAAGGGCGAAGGTATATTTGATTAGGCGGGATAGTGTCATAATACAGATATGTCCTTATTCAGTCGGAAAAGATATGCCAAGAAAATCGTGGATCGGCATTAGGCTGTCAGGATTCCCAGCAATCTCTAGTTTAGCAAAATCGACGAGAGCAATTTCGTGAGCCGTTAGTCTTTTTAAGGCTGGAATGTCGCGTTGTGGGGCCTGCGTTTCAAATTTTTTGAAGAGATCGACATAGACGGGATATTCTGTAACCATACCCTGCATTAGACCTTGCCAATTCAGATGTTTACGTTGCTCGGTCCATTGCGCGGCAAGTGGTTCCAATTCAGCGTCTGAGCGCGGTATCAGTCCGTAGCGATCTATGATGGGGTGTAAAATTTCTGCCGTTGTTCGTTCGACATTGGCGAGCAAGGTGAGCTTTTTCCGCTCATCATCTCGGCTGAAATTGTACATCAGCTCGCGAAAATAGATCTCTCCCATAACCTCTTCTTCGAAATATTCGAGTAAAGTATTCCGATATTGGGCGTTCTTGGTTGTCACTTACAAATTTCCTTGTTTTGGATCAGTAAAACAAAATGTCCGGTCAGGCGGGATCGAAACAACAGTATATTTGGCGAACATATTCTGTACTTTTCCAACGGTACGCGGCGCCTTTGGGAATATAGATTGTATCACCCGCATTAACATTGAACTCACTTCCATAGTCATCTGTGATAATCGCCGTTCCTTGTAGAAGGATCATCATTTCACTTTTCGCAGCCGGTTTGCTGACTGTTTCGAACGGAGCGCTGTAAGTCACCCCAACGGAAAATTGATCAGTGCTATCTGAAAAGTACACGTGCTTTTGCTGAATAGGAACAGAGCCCAGAAAGCCCTCGGCATCCTGTATTTTTAGCTGTTGCATTCCCCCTACAGGGCCTGAGGGTTGGGGAAGAATAATTTTGTGATCCAGTATATTTTGTGTCGCGGGTATTCCGGGGTTCTCAAAAATAGCAAAAAATTTACGTACATATCCTTCTTGTTTCCACTGACATGGAAGGCTTTTTGGTATGATGAAAGTTTCACCGGCATTAATGGTTACCTCTGAGCCATCACCAAGTCTCATGGTCACGGACCCTTCAAGTAAAAACATGAATTCGTTGACCGGATAGGGGGCAAACTTTACTGTCATAGGGGTGCAATCCCAAACACCCGCCATATATCCGTGCGCAGTATCCTCATGATAAACGTGGCCGCGTTGAACTGGCTTGCCGGTTTCTAACTCTGAAGGATCAATCGGGTCCCAGATCTGCATGCCCACGTCTTCGGGCCCATTTGGACTAAATCGACAAATTTTCATTGAATGCATAACTTAGCCTTTCTATCTGACCCGCTTCGTGTTGCATCTCCTCGCACCCTTTCACGAGTCTCTATGCAGGTGGGTCGCCCATTTCTAAGTTCCTGTTTAACGCCGGCTGGCGATTGGCTTGACTCGGTTAGATTTTTATAACTATATTGAATGAACGTACATACAGTCAATTCGAAAAACAAATGCATATTTGATTGCACAGGGACTATTCGAATTTTCTAAATCGTATTCGAAAAGGGTACAGCAAAAAATTGTTTTAACGGGGACGTAATTACTGGGAGGAAATTAATTATGGATGTAGTCGATCAATTACATGCGGTTAAATCAGGGAAGTTGAGTAGGCGCGCCTTTTCAAAGTCACTTCTAGGGGTAGGAGTTGGAATTGTTGCGATGCCATATATGTCGCGACCTGCCGGTGCAGCGGCCGCGGATCAGGCGACGTATTTCACCTGGGGTGGTTACGATGATCCAGCACTTTTTGGAGAATATATCAAAAAATATGGTGAAGCTCCGAATTTAGCAACTTTTGGCGGCTCCGAAGAGGCTCTGACTAAAATGCGCAGTGGATTTATGGTTGATGTCTCACACCCTTGTAATGCTGATGTGCCGCGTTGGATTGCATCAGGACTATTCCAGCCCTTGGATACAGACAAGCTTTCAAACTGGGGCGACGTCATACCAGAGCTCTATCAACTTGATGGCATTATGGTGAACGGTCAGCCTTATATGGCGCCTTTTGATTGGGGACAGACGTCAGTTACCTATCGCACGGACCTGTTTGACCTTGAAGGTAAAGAGGAATCTTGGGGAATGTTATGGGATGAACGGTACAAAGGACGTTTGGCCGTACTTGCCTCAGCTGGGGATGCTTGGTGGTGCGGAGCGATTTATGCCGGCGTTGATTTTAAAGATATCTCCAGTAAAGTTGGATTTGAGAAAACAGCGGAATTAATGCGTAAGCAACGACCTCTAATTCGAACTTACACGGATGATGAAACCACTCTAGAGCAAGCGCTCGCATCCGGTGAAATTGTCGCGGCTATGACTTGGAATAGCTCGGCAGTTAAGTTGAAAACTGCCGGAGTGAAAGTTAAATTCGCTAATCCGAAAGAAGGAGCGCTTACTTGGGTTTGCGGTGCGATGATACGTAAAGACGCACCACAAATGGACAAAGCTTATGACATCGTAAATTCGATGTTGAGTGTTGAAACCGGAAAGTGGTTGATAGGAGAGAATGGGTATGGCCATTCAAATGTTAAATCATTTGCGCAATTTACCGATAAACAACTGGACGAATTGGGTCTCAATCGAAATCCCGCTGAAGTTCTGAGCACTGGAAAATTCATGAGCCCACAATCTCAGGAATTCGAAACCAGCATGAATCAGGAATTCGAAAAAATTAAAGCTGGGTTCTAATAAGTTAGTGGAGAGAAATATGGCAGAGGGGGGAGACTCTGCCATATTTTTTAGACTTTTGTGCGGAAAACCACTTGGCTGGATCATGAAACCAAGTGGCACATAACCACCCCGATAATTGTATGAATTTTGTAGAAGGATGTCGTTAGTGACCGATAATACTGCCACACTCCGAAGCACCCTTCCGAGATCGACAAAAAGCGGCGGGTGGCTTTCCAGTTTACTCATGCGTTTTGAAGCGCTTCGTGGCTATTTATTATTGTCACCGACACTCTTGATTATGATCATCGGCATCTGCGTTCCCCTATTTATTTTGGTGGGCATGAGCCTATGGACACAGCATGGGTTCGAGTTTGATAAGAGCTTGACCTTAGCTAACTATTTCAACGTTGCGGAACAACCTATTTATAAAGCACTGTTGGCTCGATCTATACTGATATCTGGCGGCTGTGCATTAGCAACGGTCATATTGTCATATCCGATGGCCTATTTTGTCGCGTTCCATGTGCACCGCCATAAGATGGTTTGGATCATCCTGATGACGCTGCCCTTTTGGACAAGTTATCTACTGCGGGTTTTTTCATGGAAGATCATACTAGGCTATAACGGCGTTATCAATTCGGGCCTCATCGGAATGGGGCTTATTGATCAGCCGTTGGAGTTTCTTTTATACAGTCCGTTGGCCGTGGTAATTACGTTAACGCATGCTTGGTCAGCTTTTGCAATTCTCCCTATTTATGTGTCGCTGGAAAAGATTGACCGGTCCCTTCTAGAGGCTGCAACTGATCTGGGAGATGGTCCAGTCAGGCGATTTTTTCGAATTACTTTTCCCATGTCGCTTCCAGGCGTTATCGCTGCTGCCTTGATAATCTTCATACCGACGGTTGGTGATTACATCACGCCGACACTGCTGGGCGGACCCGATGGGATCATGCTCGCAAATTTGATTTCTGCGCAATTTGGCAAGGTTAATGACTGGCCCATGGGCGCCGCACTGGCGATTGCATTGATGGTCACGGTCGCCTTGTTCTCCGTTGTATTTGTTATAATAAGCCGGAAAGTGACGGAGCGAATTACATGAGTATGTCTTATATTAATCGTCCCAATCGACCGCTACATGTATATGCATTGTTGTATCTGGCCTTTCTCTATGTACCGGTCCTTTTCCTTCCCTTGTTTTCCTTCAACGACTCCATTTTTATTGCGTTTCCGCTCAAGGAATTTACGTTCAAATGGTATGAAGTCATGTTCAACAATGAACCGATGCTCGCAGCCTTAGCCAACAGTGTTAAAGTGGGCGTTGTAACCTCAATTGTGGCAACCTTTTTAGGAATATTTGCAGCGAAAGCGGTTACTCGGTATCGTATGCCTGGCCGCGGACCCGTGGTTGCTTTCATCATGCTCCCATTGGTGATACCGGGTATAATATTCGGTGTTTCCCTATTAATCCTGCTGAGCGAACTTGGCGTGCGACTGTCTCTTTATACAGTGACATTAGGTCATATCATTGTATGTGTCCCTTTTGCGATGGTGACGATGATCCCAAGATTTGAAGGATTTGATGCGTCCATAGAGGAAGCGTCTTCCGATCTTGGGGAAAATATGTGGTGGACATTCTGGCGTGTGACGTTCCCCGTTGTCTTTCCGGGCATAATTGCAAGTTTCCTGTTGTGTTTCACCATCTCTTTTGACGAGTTCATCATCGCCTTTTTTCTTTCTGGAACAGAACCTACATTGCCAATTTATATGTGGTCGCAACTGCGCTTCCCTGACAAGTTGCCCGGTGTTCTGGCCTTGGGTTCCATTATCCTTATGGTTTCTTTTGTTGTCGTCTTTGCGGCGCACTGGATTCGCAATCGAGGAATGCCTTACAAACGTGTAGGCGGAGTATGAGTATGAGTAACAACAGTAGTTTTATTTCTATCCAGAATGTGAGTAAGAGTTTTGGATCAGTAGCAGCCGTTAGTGACGTTTCCATGGAGATCGGCGGCGGAGAATTTTTCTCCCTTTTGGGCCCCTCTGGCTGCGGTAAGACCACATTGTTGCGTATGCTTGCCGGGTTCGAAACACCGACATCCGGTGAAATCGTAATTGATGGTCAGAGTATGTCTGCGGTTCCGCCGCATCAAAGACCGGTAAATATGGTGTTTCAAAATTACGCAATTTTTCCGCATTTGAATATCCATGACAACATTGCTTATGGCATGCGAAAGGAGAGATTACCACAAGCCGAACTTGACAAAAAAGTTGAGGAAATGCTCGAGATGATCAAATTACCCGGTTATGGGAAACGTCGGTCTCATGAATTATCAGGAGGTGAACGACAACGAGTTGCCCTGGCAAGAGCTTTGATAAAACGCCCCAAAGTACTTCTGTTGGACGAGCCTCTTGGTGCGCTGGACAAACAGCTTCGCGAACAAATGCAGATGGAACTGCGCGCGCTTCAACGGTCAGTTGGAATTACCTTTGTTTTTGTAACCCATGATCAAGAAGAAGCACTGACCATGTCGGACAGAATTGCCGTTATGTCCAAAGGTAGAACTCTGCAAATAGACAGTCCAACGGAACTTTATGAGAAACCTATCACCCGCGAAGTCGCAGCGTTTATTGGCACCATGAATTTTTTCGATGGGCGAGTTGTATCGGTAGACAATGATCAGATTATTGTTGATGCCGGAGCCTTGGGAATTGTTAAAGGCATAAAGGATACAACGAATTTTGGCGTCGGGGAAATGGCCCAGATTGCAGTACGACCTGAAAAATTTTCACTTAGTATCGGCGCCCCAAATGGGGTCGGTAATTTTATCGAAGGGAACATGATCTCGACGGCTTACTTGGGTGAACGAAGCTACTTCCATATCGCAGTTAATGGGATTGACCAACCAATTGCTGTGTCAGCGCAAAACTCTGCTTCTGCAGATATAAATATTCGCGATCACAAGGGACAAGTATGGCTTGGTTGGCCAGACGCTGCAGTTGTGCTACTCAAGCAGGATGCCAGCCATAGTCAAGCGCAATAAGGATAAATCGAATGGAAGCCAATATAAAAACAGTTCGAAGTGGACGTACAGCTTCAAAAGAAGTTCGGCGTCAGCAGTTAATCGACGCGACTATTGAATCCATTGCGACTCGAGGTTTTTCAGGGACAACGATTGCAACCGTATCAAAAGGGGCAAAACTGTCGCAAGGTATCGTAAATTTTCATTTTACGAACAAAGAAACGCTTTTTATTGAAACACTCGGATTTCTGGCAACGGAACATTATGAACGTTGGTCAAAAGCATTGGAGAAAGCAGGGGGAGAGGCAAGCCTTCAACTTACAGCATTGATTGAAGTTGATTTCGAAGCCGCGATTTTCACACAGAAAAAAATAGCTGTTTGGTTTGCTTTTTGGGGACAGGCCAAGCAACGCCCTTCTTATCTTAAAATTCATAACAATTTTGATAAGCAACGTACCAATGAAATCCACCGCCTTTGTCAACAGATTGCGGATGAAGGGGGATATAAGGGGATTGATCCAGCATCAAAGGCTCGAAACCTTATAGCTATGATCGATGGGCTATGGCTGAGTTATTTGCTTTATCCCAAATCGAGCAGCCGAAAACAGGCGCGTAACGACTGTTTTTCGTTTCTGGCTGATACGTTTCCAGAACATTTTTCACATCCCTGACAAAGAGAAAATCTGTGCCCCAAGATCCACGCTATGACATACTTTTCGAACCTGTGAAAATCGGTCCGGTTACGGCAAAAAACCGTTTTTACCAAGTTCCACACTGCAATGGCATGGGGCACGCATATCCATCTAGTATGGCCGAAATGAGGAGCGTAAAAGCCGAAGGCGGCTGGGCGGTTGTTTGTACTGAAGAAGTGGAAATTCACCCGTCATCCGAACATAGTCCGATCATTGAAGGGCGGTTATGGGATGACGCAGATATCCCTGTCTTTGCCCGCATGAATGAAAAAATTCATGAACACGGTAGTCTCGCAGGGATTGAACCAGCCTATAGCGGGTTCACAGCAGCCAACCTCTACAGCCGGGAAATTCCTATGGCGCCCAGCCATCGCCCCGTTGAAGATTATCATCCTGTTCAGGCCCGCATGATGGATAAAACAGACATAAAAAATCTCAGGCACTGGTATGTAAATGCGGCCAAACGATCCAAAAAAGCAGGGTTCGACATCATCTATGTGTATGCGGGGCATGATCTATCAGTTCCCATGCATTTCATGTCACCGCGACATAACCAGCGTATTGATGAATATGGGGGAAGCTTTGAAAACCGCATAAGGTTATTCAGGGAAATTCTTGAAGAAACCAAAGACGCTGTTGGAGACACATGCGCGGTCGTCGTTCGTTATGCGGTTGATGAATTAATGGGATCTGCTGGCCTATCCAGCCTGGGGGAAGGGCGAGACTTTGTAGAAAGGTTAGCGGAAGAACCTGACCTATGGGACGTCAATGTTAGCGATTGGGCCAATGATTCCAGCACATCTCGGTTCAGTGAAATGGGAAATCAGGAACCCTTTATCTCATTCGTCAAAACAATAACTAGCAAACCTGTTGTTGGGGTTGGGCGATACACCTCTCCCGATGCGATGGTATCTCTCGTAAAACGAGGAGTACTTGATTTGATTGGGGCTGCACGGCCCTCAATCGCTGATCCGTTTCTGCCCCGAAAAATCGAAGAAGGACGCGTTGACGATATACGCGAGTGTATAGGGTGTAATATTTGCGTTAGCGGTGATTTTCTGTCGACGCCTATGCGGTGCACTCAAAATCCAACGGCAGGCGAAGAATGGCGAAAGGGTTGGCACCCTGAGCGGATCGCGAAGAAAACAACAGACGAGTCCGTCCTGATTGTTGGAACGGGGCCATCTGGCCTTGAATGCGCTCAGGCGCTTGGCAAACGCGGCTATTCGGTCACAATTGTCGAGGCAACGACCGAAATTGGCGGACGGGTCAAAGATGAAAGCCGCCTGCCGGGACTGGCCGAATGGGGACGCGTTCGTGATTATCGCGAAGGTCAAATCCTCAACATGCTCAACGTCGAACTCTTTTTGGATAGCAGGTTGAACGCAGCACATATCCTTGAATTTGGGGCCGATCATGTGGTTTTGGCAACAGGATCAAAATGGCGCAAAGATGGTGTTGGCAGAAAAAACAGAACCGCTGTTTTGGGCAGTGACGGCGATAATGTGTTCACCCCGGATGATGTTATCGCAGGGTGCGAGATAACAGGGCCGGTCATTATTTTCGACGATGATCATTATTACATGGGCGGAATAATGGCTGAAAAGCTGCGCAAGGATGATATTGATGTTATTCTTGTAACCCCCGCCGCAGATGTATCCCACTGGACCCACAATACATTGGAGCAAGAGCGAATTCAGACGCGTTTGATCGAAATTGGTGTTGAAATTATCCCCCTTCATAACATCACATCTATTGCTAAGGATAAGGTTGAGCTTGGTTGCGTCTATACCAATCGCCCTAAAACCTATCAGTGCGTTTCAGTTCTGATGGTCACGGCAAGGCTCCCTGAGGATGATCTTTATTATCAGCTGATGGAAAAATCAGCTTCCCTCTCATCCGCCGGAAATAAATCAGTTACACGTATCGGTGACTGTTTAGCCCCTGGAACGATTGCCGCGGCTGTTTACAGCGGCCATCGCTATGCACGCATGTTAAATGAGCCGGAGCACGACAATGTGCCTTTCCGGCGTGAATTATCGCAACTGGCAGACGCCTGATCAATCTTTGTTGGAGCTTTTTATATGACACGGGATCCCCGTTACGACATTTTGTTCGAGCCAATGAAAATTGGCCCCGTGACAGCCAAAAACCGGTTCTACCAAGTCCCTCATTGCACTGGAAGTGGCTGGTTACGGCCGCGTACGCTTGCCGGTTTGCGAGAAGTGAAAGCTGAAGGCGGCTGGGGGGTGGTTTGTACTGAGTATTGTTCCGTTCACCCTTCGTCGGATGATCTGCCCTATGTGAGCGCGTCCTTATGGGACAAGGGCGATATCAAGGCGCATGGTTTGATGACAGAGAAAGTTCATGCACATGGTGCTTTGGCGGGAGTGGAACTATGTATTGGCGGAGCACGGATGCCCAATTTGGCAACCCGTGAAGTGGCTCTGGGAGTTGTCAGCCAGCCCAACACCGAACGTAATCCGTTTCAGACGCGGGCCATGGATAAGGAAGATATTCGTGAAACTCGCCGTTGGCACCGAAATGCAGCCCTGAGGGCGAAAGAAGCGGGTTTTGATATTGTCTATGTCTATGCTACGCATGACTATCTTTTGTCACAGTTTCTATCCAAGACCATAAATACCCGCACGGATGAATATGGGGGATCGGTCGAGAACCGAGTACGATTGATCCGGGAAATCATTGAAGATACCAAAGAGGCTGTTGGGGATACCATGGCGGTAGCCGTTCGCTTCTCTGCCGAAACCAATGGTGGCGGCGCTGGAGATGGCAACCTAATGCCTGGCGAGACCCGTGAGATGTTTGAAATACTGGGAGAACTTCCGGATCTGTGGGACATCAATATAAGTGACTATTCTTATGAAATGGGGCTGTCCCGATATGTTCAGGAAGGCTCGTTAGAACCCTATATTTCTTACATCAAGTCTATCACAAGCAAACCGGTGGTTTCCGTTGGGCGCTTTACCTCTCCTGATACGATGGCATCGCAAATCAAGCGCGGTATTGTTGATTTCATTGGTGCTGCCCGGCCCTCTATCGCTGATCCGTTTTTACCAAGAAAAATCGAAGAAGGACGGCCTGAAGATATCCGGGAATGTATTGGATGTAACATCTGCTATACTGGTGACGGCAAGGGAGTGCCCGTTCGGTGTACGCAAAATCCGACGATGAGTGAAGAATGGCGACGCGGCTGGCATCCTGAAAAAATTGATGTCAGAGGATCTGAAGCGAAAATACTGGTTGTTGGCGCAGGTCCTGCGGGTCTTGAGTGTGCCCGGGCCTTGGGGCAGCGGGGATATCGTACAATGCTCGCAGAAGCAACTCGCGAGCTTGGTGGCCGAGTTTTACGTGAAGCGAAACTGCCGGGATTAGCCGAGTGGGGACGGGTCCGCGATTATCGCATCCAACAAATTGAAAAAATGAGCAATGTTGAGGTTTTCCGTGAAAGCAAATTGACGGCGGAAGACGTTCTGGAAATCGGTGCGGATCACATTGTCCTTGCAACTGGATCCAGCTGGCGCGCTGACGGGTATGGAAACGCCAATCGCACTGGTATTGCATCGCTTGGACCGCAGGCCCAAATCTTTACGCCCGATGATATCATGTCAGGTCGCCTTCCAACTGGCCCGACGATAATTTTTGATGACGAACACTATTATATGGGTACCGTAATCGCCGAACTTGTACGGGCTAAAGGCTTGCCTGTGACATTGGTGACACCCTCAGATGTTGTGTCAGAGTGGGGCGGATATACCTATGACCGTTGGCGCGCAAAGACCCAACTTCTGAAACTGGGGGTAACTCTGATTACCGCTCACAATTTGATGTCATGTGACGGAAATAAAGCGTCAATAAGCTGTGAGTATAGTGGTCAGGTGCAGGAGATAGAGTGTCAATCAATTGTATTGGTAACCGCACGCATCCCAAAGGATGCGCTCTATCAAGCGATCCTTGGGAAAATAGATACCGGCATTGAGAATGCCCCGAAATCGATCAAAAGAATTGGCGATTGCGAAGCCCCCGCAATTATTGCGTCAGCAGTTTACTCCGGACATAAATATGCGCGAGAGCTCGATGCCAATATTGACCGGGATAACCCCTTAAAACATGACAGAGTGTATTTCGAAGAATAATACCGATACGGCAGTATTGATGTGCAAGCGTTAGAAAATTATACGGGCTTGGACTCAAACTGTTCGTATTCTCTGAATACTCAGGATAACATGGCCGCTGAATAGTGGATTATAAAAATATTATCAGGAGTTAGAATGTTTAGTCATATTATGGTTGGAGCGAACGACGTAGAAGAAGCAAAAGTCTTTTACGATGCTGTTCTTGGAGTACTGGGGCATAAGCCAGGTGTGATTGACAGCAAGGGTCGGTGTTTTTACTACACAAAAACTGGCATATTCTCGATAAGCAAACCTATCGACGGTGAGCCTGCTTGCAACGGCAACGGCAGTACCATCGGTTTTGCAGCATCAGACACAGAGTTGGCAGACAAGTGGCATGCCGCCGGCCTAGCTAACGGCGGCGTTACCTGCGAGGACCCTCCAGGAGTTCGTGAAGGTAGCAATGGTAATCTTTATCTTGGCTATCTACGTGACCCATCGGGCAATAAAATATGCGTCCTCCACCGTATGGCGTAACATAACTCAAATATCATGAAAAATGAAGGTAATCTCTATCGGTAGTGCTTATGCAATTGATCGAACGGATTGCTGTCTTCTTCATATATTGTTTAGTGCATGTCGGATGATTTATTAGCAAATAGATCATCCGTTTTTTTTAGGAGAACGATATGTCGAAAATATCTTGCACATTTATGGTGATATTTGTGTTGAGTAGTTTAACGACAAAAGAAGTACAGGCAGAAAATAGTCTGACAAGCAAACAAATTGGTGAATTTGTAACAACGCTTTTTTCTGGAAAAGGACCTCAGTAGAAATGTTTGATTCAGGAATGAAATACTTTTCTGAAATGTCTGGTGTTGAGGTAATCAAAGAAGAAACAGGTCCTGCAAATTATTTTGTGATCTTAGTTGATAACTACAAAACGGCAGCCAACTCTCCTGATGTTCAGAAGTTGTTTAAAGATGAAACGGAAACACTAGAAGAATTTAAGGGACGTTTTCTAAGGGCGGAAAATAATACGGAAAAGACGCACGGCATTTACCAAGCGGTTTTTGGATGAAAATGGCGGAACAGTAGGGTATGCTGTATTAGACAACTTTTCAGAGAGACGCGACCATCTGTCGAACTATTTTCTGGAACTGCTGGCAAACAGCTTCTTATTGTTTGCTCCTTCCAACAAAGTAGTTCCGTCAATATTCAATGCGACGGCTCCAGTCGGAGTTCATTCTATGTATAAAAAAGAAACAAACCAAAAGATCAGTGAAGATGAATTTTTGCGTGAACTAAGTTCAGCGATTGAAGAAAAAATTATGATAAAGAATAAAATCGAGATGAATATATAGGTAGCTACTATTGGCATGCCTGAAAGCGACCTGACGGAAGTGTAATGGCGCTCTAAGGCGGTCCTGCAAAGTTTCAATTCTCGTTCTAAAACCTCTCGAAGGACGTGACATGCATTATTGCTACAAAAACAGCCCCTCTCCGACTGGAGTAGGGGCTGTAATGTGCAACCTCGAAAGGCTGATACGGCAGTCTGTGTCGCTTCAGTTATGCTGCAGTTATGCTGCAGTTTTGCGCTTACGACGCCAGCCCATAAAACCCATAACCGCAATACCCGCGCCGTATAGAGGTAAAGCTGCAGGAAGTGGTACAGCTGATACAACCTGAACACCACCGGCTAAGCCATATGCATGAGCACCAGAGTAGCCCGGAAGATTATAGCCAGTGATGCTGCTTAATGCTTTAAGACCCAGTGAACCGTCCAACGCACCAGAGAAAGAAAGAATCAACATTGCGAAGGCATTATCCGATGCGCTATTTGCAGCAGTCATAAGACCGAGTGTATTGGAGTCATTCCACGGCTGATATTGGAAATTATACGTTGAAGCGTAGCCGGACGCTCCGCCAACAGTAATGTTCTGTGATGAAAGTTGTTCGCTTACGCTGTCATATGTAAAAGTACCGGAAATAGTTCCTTGATGATTCAAAATAAAAGTCGTTCCAGATACAAATTCATAGTTTACCGGTGCGGCCTGAGAGGCCGAGGCGGCTAATGAAACAGTACCTCCGACGACAAGAGATATAATAAAATTTCGTATTAAGTTCACTTTTTGTACCCTCCCCATAATATTTATCAGCATCTAATCTTAAGTCGCAAAGACACTTTATGGTGTTCTATTTATTTCGTGTATTTACGACTTTAGCGATTAGAATCTAATATTAGGAATAACATTACAACGGAATTAAAGTATATAGTTAAATTACGTTAACCATAATAAACTTATTGGAGAAAATATCCATAGATCTAGATGGAATAGGAGTCCTGTTCGGCTCCTAATATTTTGTCCATAGCTTGTCCGCTTTTGCTACCATCTCAACCGGTCAACGCAACACATGCCTTAAATCTCTCAGCTAGTGTTTCGAATTGGAATGTCTTTCTCAGACGTTCATTTGACTGAACTGCTGTTGTGTTGAAATGAAGCTGCGAGTGCGCGGAATGGTTTCGCCGAGCACCCAGCGGCTTATTCGCCAAACAAGATAAAGCCGCATAGAATTAAGTGAGTTTAACCGATATAGGCTCTGTTAGCTGTAGGGCCGATAATGAGCTGGTTCACACAAACTCTTTCGTTCATCCGGGCGAGAAACAAAACAGTCTCGCCTAAATCTTCTGCCTGAAGCATAGCCGCTTTTTGCTCTTCGGTAACAGTCACAGGGCGATCATTTAACAAAGGCGTTGCCACTTCACCGGGGCACAAAGCACAAGAACGGATTCCGTTTTTGGCCTCTTCCACATTAATACTTTCGCTCATCGCTACCATACCATGTTTGGCTGCAGTATAGGCAGCGCCTGAAAGCTTGGAAACTCGAACACCAGCCCAAGATGCAACATTGATTATAAGCCCTGATTTTTGTTTTCGCATAACGGGTAGGATGGCTTTGCAACAATAAAAAGCACCATTTAGATTAATATCGACAACAGCATCCCATGCTTTGGTATCTACGTCAGTCCATGCGCGATTTTTAACATTTATTCCCGCACTTAGTACGGCGATATCAAGCCGATCAAAGCGTTTATAAATGCGTTGCACAAGTTTTTCAGCGGCCTCAGCATCCGAGACATCTAACGGCTCGAGAACAGATTTTCCGCCGTTAGTACGAATTATGTTTGCTGTCTCCTCAAGAGCACTTTCTCTGCGACCAGATAAAACAACTGTCATTCCAGCATTCGCCAAAGCAATTGCTGCTGCCTGCCCAATTCCCGTTCCTGCGCCCGTAATCCATGCGACTTTTCCCTTTAGGTCTCGAACTGCGTCGGTTGAATTCATTTTTCTCGCCTTACCCTAACTGACTTTAATTATCGATTGAATATTTACCTTACAGCAATCGCACCAGTTGGAAAAGAACTCTGGGGTACCCCAAATTTTATAGACATCTCGCAGTTTAAAAGGGAAGCAAAGAGGCTGTTGAAGTCATATTAGTTTTTTGCACTGAAGTAGATTAGACTGTTGTTCAGCGATATAGCAGAGGCGACACCACCACCTCTAACAATCGAGAGCTAAATATTGGATGAACATAGGTATTTACGGTGTTTATCCACTGATTTCTATATTTGTCATTTTTCCATTCTGCACATTTAGCAGAAGTGAACCTGTTAGAATATTCTCTAAAACTCATTGAAGATATGTCCGCCGCTGCCGCTTGAGGCCGTGTCAGATTCCTGTGCACTATTGGATCAATACCCTCTAGAAATTATTTACGGCATACTGTAGCAGCCTCTTTAGCGCCTGCTAACATAATTGAGGAAGGGGTCCCAATCCCATTTCTCTAGCTTTCCAATTAATCATCAACCGATTAATCCCCGATATTTAGCCAGACTTAGTGACATGAAGATAAAACCCACCGCCATCTAATCAACCCATAAATGATATCATAATTATGACGATCAAATATGGAAGTGTTCAGACGGAAATTGTAAAAAAGTTCATATAAACTGCGGGTTAAAAGGATGTGTATGGGTGGCTATAAACAGGTAAGTGGCGGAGGGACGGGGATCCAATTTCCTTAGTTATAGCCACTAAAATCCAATCAATTTTACATACCCACACCCTTACCCATACTTAAAGTGATCATGACAGATATAGTTTCAGCCCTAAATATAGATCTTTATTCTCAAAGTAAGCGGACGGTCACGAATTCTTTGTGGTTGTTATCAGCCATTGAACCACGCTGTCTCGGGCTGGGTTAGAGCCCTTGAATGTTGGGCAGAGTAAAAAATAACCCCCGTCGTTTGGTTTTGTGTCCTGCCAAAGACTAACCAGCCGGCCTCGGGCTATTTCGGCTGCGACCAATAAACGCGGAGCCAGGGCGATGCCTTGGCCATTGGCAGCAGCATCCATGGCCAGTGCGGTTTGATTGAACTGTAATATGCGCCGACTAGCTGATGTTTCCAACTGCTCCAGCATAGGATCCCAGGGAAAATGATTGTCCTGAATCAGCGGCTGGTCAGCAAAATCTTGCAACTTTTTTACAGGGGCGATTGTCGTCGCAAAATCAGGGCTAGAAACCGCACACAGTTCGAAATAGGAAAGTAGCTCTACCTGAAGGTTGTCGCCAAAGGGAGGTACTCCTTGGCGAATGACAATATCCACCTCGTCCGTTCGGAAGTCAGCCACCTTTTCGCTGGCATCCGTCTGCAAATCGATATCGGGATGGGCCTGGGAGAACTGGCTCAAACGGGGCACCAGCCATTTCGCGGCAAAGGAAGGGGGAACACTCAAAGTGATACGGGTATGCATCGGTTGTAATTTCACTGTGGCGGCGTCGATCATGGCCAAAGCCCGCCGGACCGGAGAATGGTATTCTTGTCCGACTTGGGTCAGTTCTAACCCACGAGGTCTGCGGTGAAAAAGCTGGACTTGCAAATCTTTCTCCAGCCGCCTTACCTGTTGGGCCACAGCTCCTTGAGTTAGGTTCAGCTCTTCTGCCGCCAGTCTAAAATTCAGATGGCGGGCTGCTGCATCAAACATTTTTAAGGCACTAAGGTTTGGTGATCGCATTAGTAAGCTCATTTTTCGCCAGTAGATATCCTACAGTCTAAGGCGTTGAAACATGATTAGTCAAATTGAGAGAGATTAGTCAAATTCCGGCATCAAAGGATTTTAGAACTAAAAGGAAATGATAATGAAAGCCCTGATTTTTTCAAGATTTGGCGGACCGGAAGTAATGGAATATCGGGATATTCCCGATTTGAATTTGAACGCTGATGAAATATTGATCGAGATGAAAGCAATCGGTCTGAATTATGCGGACATCTATCGTCGTAAAGGCAATTATCATTTGGAAGGCAATCCGCCCTTCATTGCTGGTTATGAAGGTGCTGGTGTGGTGGTAAAAACCACATCGCCCCTCTATAAGGTTGGCGATAAAGTATCCTTTGCTGATGTGCCATTCTCCAACGCCGAATATGTGGCGGCATCGGTGGAGCATGTGATTCCGTTGCCGGATGACATCAGCTTCAACATGGCCGCCTCTGTGTTGTTGCAGGGACTAACAGCGCAATATCTAGCTGCAGACAGCTACCAGGTAAAGTTAGGAGATGTGGTGTTGGTCCATGCCGCTGCTGGTGGGGTTGGGCAGATCTTGTCACAGATTTGTAAATTACACGGCGCAACAGTTATTGGCCTTACTCGTGACAAGCGTAAAATCGCCGATATTCTACATGCCAAAGCAGATCACGCCCTGATCCTGGGTGAGGGTTGGCAGGAAAGAGTCATGGAGATCACCGAGGGCAAGGGTGTGGATGTAGCTTTTGATAGTGTTGGTTCCACTTTGATGGATAGTTTTTCCGTGACCAAGGTCCGGGGCACTGTTGTCTTTTACGGCATGAGTGCCGCCGACCCCAAGCCTGTTGATCCACGCATGTTAATGGAAAAAAGCAAAACCCTGACCGGTGGTGACCTTTGGAGCCATTTGCCTTCAAAAGAGGAACGTTTGAAACGCTCCAAAGAGCTCTTCGACTGGATCATTCAGGGTAAGGTGAAACTTAAAACTCCCAAAGAATTCAGCCTATCTGATGGCAGAGCCGCTCATAGCTTCCTTGAAGAAGGAAAAAGTGCAGGTAAGGTTCTGCTAATTCCGGATAAAAAATAAAACTCAGCGTTGCTACTAATTGCCTGTTCTGGGCTATTGGAAGCGATGTACCAATAGTTTTTGTGTTATAAAATATCTGCGATAAAGGTGGTAGCCGTGACTGATAAAATGGAAAAAAACAAACCTCAACACTCTCTGTGTTCATGCGGGGGGCATTGAAGATAAAGCTTGGTGTGGGCTTGCTTCACCCATCATTAATTCTACCGCCTATCGCTATTTAAGATTGGCAGTAGACGAACACAAGCGGACATTGTGAAATACTAATAGGGAGAATGCCGCAGAAAACAGCGGGTACAAATTACATCCGAGAATTATGTGAAACTTGAGAAAACAGGTAAGTGGCGGAGGGACGGGGATTCGAACCCCGGAAGGGCTTGCACCCTTGCTGGTTTTCAAGACCAGTGCATTCAACCGCTCTGCCATCCCTCCGCATATCAGATTGCCGAAACAACCGTGACCGAAGATGTAATCATCTTGGTGATGGAGACCGTTTAAAGTTACTGCCCCCGACTGTCAATAACTTTGATCAACATTTTTAATAAAAAATGGGGTCCCTAACGACAGATCCCGAGTTTTTCGGGCTTTATCCGATTTTTCTTGATTTGTGATGCGCTAAGCATTGCACCGCGCTGGCGGCTGTGGCAAAAAGAAAGAATAAATTACGGGTGTGGGGAATGCATAAAATTTCGGGATGGATAACCAAATTTGCAGGCGCGGGGCTCTTGGTCGCTGGCTTGGTAACAAATGCTACAGCGGAAAAGAGAGAATTCGGTCTTTGGCTGCAGGATGTAAAAATCGAGGCGCTTAGTAAAGGCATTGAAAAATCAATTGTTGATGAAGCCTTTGCTAACGTCAAATTCAAGAAAAAGATCATTAGCTATGATCGCAAGCAGCCTGAAGTCACCCAGACATTTCAGCAATACATGTCAAAACGGCTTCCAAAGTCCCTCGTGGATCAGGGGAAAGCAAGACTGCGCGATCACCATGAAGTCCTTGCGGAGGTTAGCAAGATTTATGGCGTTCAACCACGATTTATCGTGGCACTTTGGGGCGTCGAAACCCGTTTTGGTAAATATACCGGCGGTTTTAACGTTGTCGAAGCATTGGCGACACTAGCTTATGACAACCGCCGTGCAGATTATTTTCGCGGCGAATTGATGATTGCGCTGAGAATTCTGAATGAAAGACATATCACGCCTAAAAACATGAAAGGTTCTTGGGCAGGTGCTATGGGGCAGGCTCAGTTCATGCCGTCCAGCTTCGTGAATTTTTCTGTTGATCACGATGGTGATGGAAAACGGGATATTTGGAAAACGAAGGCCGATGTATTTGCTTCTGCTGCCAATTACCTTTCTAAGTCTGGCTGGAAAGTAGATCAAACTTGGGGACGTGAAGTTCGCGTTCCAAAGGACTTTGATTTATCCCTTGTGGATCTGAAAATAACGCGTCCCATGCAATATTGGCAGGATTTGGGGGTTCGTAAGATTGACGGATCTGACCTTCCAAGCCGTCAACTTAAGGGATCTCTTGTGCAACCCAAAGGTGGCAGCGGTCAAACATATTTGGTCTACAACAACTATAAAACAATCCTGAAATGGAACCGTTCAACTTATTTTGCAATGTCAGTCGGACAATTGGCAGATAAGATGGCACGCTGAAGGAGCGGGTATTTATGAAAATTTCGTTTGAGAAATTGAATATGAATAAATTGCTATCCAGTGTCTTTGTCGTCGGCGGACTTCAAGCCCTTGGGGGCTGTGCAGAAGTGAGCCTGATAGGACATGCCGCGACCGAAGTGAGTGCTGTCAGCGACAGTAAAGAGAGAACAGCAAAAATCCGGCGCGTCCAAAAGGTTGGAAAGCCGTATCAAATCAAAGGCATATGGTACTATCCCAAAGTAGATCCGGGTTATAGTAAAACCGGAATCGCATCTTGGTACGGAGACCCGTTTCATGGACGTAAAACGGCCAATGGTGAAGTCTATGATATGAATTTGATGACTGCAGCTCATAAAACACTGCCGATGCCAACAGATGTTCGTGTGACGAATTTGGAAAACGGCCGCTCCATTGTTGTGACAGTAAATGATCGCGGCCCCTTTGTTCATGGACGCATTATCGACCTTTCAAGGCGTGCGGCCCAGCTTCTCGGCGTTGTGAAAAAAGGTACGGCTAAAGTCCGCGTTGAAACATTACAAGCTGAGAAGGGTGACGTCAGGTATATGGCAAAGGCTCAAACAGCGCCTGAAGAGAGCCGGGTTGCCTCCGCGGCACCCCAGAGCAGTGTTCAGTCAGCCTCACTCGCACCGCCAACTGCAGCAAAGATTGCACCAAACAAGCAAGCCACTTCAAAAACGGTTCCAGTGGATACTCCAGTTGGGAAGCAGAAAGTAATCACGACTAATCAGCAGGCTGTTACGCAAGCACCCGTATCTGAGACAGAGATCTTTATTCAGGCCGGTGCTTTCATTGATTTTAATAATGCGAATAAACTGAGTGCACAGCTGTCTCCCATGGGGGCGGCGAAGGTGTATCAAGTGCTTGTAAACGGGCAGGATTTCTACCGTGTTCGCTTAGGCCCTGTTTACAATGTAGGTGAGGCAGACCAGTTACTTGCTAAGCTTATAAATTCAGGACATACAAATGCGCGTATAGTTATTGAATAAAGGCGTCATGTTTAGGCAATATCTTGTTAATTTGCCTTAATTGGAGCATTATTCCGCGTTATTGAGCAAAATGAGACCGTGTTGCAAACTTGAAGCACAAATTAAAAATTATAGAGAATGTTGGGAAGCGTGTTGAGATCAAATCTTAATCTAAAGCAGCTAACTGGACTAATATCAGGAATAATTATCTGGACAGTTGCAACTTTTTCTACGGCAAATGCACTTGAAACACCGGCAAAGCAAGCGCTACTGATAGACTATGACACAGGAGCGGTGTTATTCGAAAAAAATGCGGATGCGCTAATGCCGCCTGCATCCATGAGTAAGTTGATGACAGTCACCATGCTTATGGAACGATTGAAAGATGGCTCGCTCAGCTTAGAGGATACTTTCCCTGTAAGTGAAAAGGCTTGGCGCAAAGGCGGCTCCAAGATGTTTGTTGAAGTTAACAAACGCGTGAAAGTATCTGATCTTTTGCGTGGGATAATCATTCAATCTGGAAATGATGCCTGTATCGTTGTGGCAGAGGCTTTGGGCGGATCAGAAGAAGGATTTGCGCTGACCATGACGGAACGTGCCCGTGAAATCGGCCTTACTCAAAGTACCTTTAGAAACTCAACCGGCTGGCCGGATCCAAATCATAGAATGACCGCACGGGATTTGGCTATACTCGCAAAATATATCATCAAGAATTTTCCGGAACACTACAGTATCTTTAGCGAGAAAAGTTTTACTTTCTCCAAGATCAAACAAGGAAATCGCAACCCGCTACTTTATAGCAATAGTGGCGCTGATGGCCTTAAAACAGGCCATACTGAAGAATCCGGTTATGGTCTGACAGGTTCAGCTAAACGCGGAGATCGCCGCTTGATTGTTGTTACAAATGGCCTCACCAGTGCAAAAGAAAGAGGACGGGAATCCGACCGAATTCTAGAGTGGGGCTTTAGAGAGTTTGACAATTATGCTTTGTTCAAAAAGGATCAGGAAGTCGCTAAAGCACGGGTTTGGCTAGGCGCTAAAGATCTTGTTCCGCTTCATGTGGAAAATGATTTACTTGTTACCATGTCCCGGAAAAATCGCCGATCTATGCAGGTAAAACTGGTCTACAACGAACCAATTCCAGCCCCGATCATCAAGGGCTCAGCGGTCGCAAGACTAGTGATCACAGCGCCGGATATGGAAAAAATTGAAGTGCCGCTTCTCGCGTCCGAAAATGTGGAACGTCCCGGTGTCGCCAAACGGGTTATGGCAGCAATTTCATATGTATTATTTGGTGCCTCCGCCAACTAGAGGCACGAAAGTATTGTTATGACAGATATCGTTGAAATCCCGGGCAAGTTCATTACGCTGGAAGGTGGAGATGGTTCCGGAAAATCCACACAGGCCAAACAGTTAGCCGCTTTTCTTGAAGATCAAGGAAAAGAAGTAATTCTCACCCGCGAACCTGGAGGGGCACCCGGCGCCGATGATATTCGCCAGCTCTTACTTACCGGTGATCCGGACAGATGGGATGTGATCGGCGAAACACTGTTATTCTATGCGTCACGACGAAACCACTTACGCCTCACGGTGTGGCCAGCATTAGCGGCCGGTAAATGGGTAATATCCGATCGTTTCGCAGATTCAACCATGGCCTATCAAGGGTATGGCAATCAGATGGGTGTGGATGAAGTTCAAAAAATCCACGACGTCACTGTCGGCGAGTTCGCGCCAGATCTAACCTACATCTTGGATATTGACGTGGAAGCCGGCTTGAAACGGACGCATGGCCGCACTCATAATGAAGACCGTTTCGAGCGAATGGACCTGTCTTTTCACAACCGCATGCGGCAGGGCTTTTTTGAAATTGCAAAAAAGAACGAACATCGCTGCGTTGTTGTTAATGCCGCTCGTCAAATAGACGAAATCCAGACTGACATGCGAAGAACTTTGAAAAACAGGTTTTTCAGTTGAGTGATCTGCCAGACATAGATCTGATGGAGGGGTTTCCTCATCCACGGGACTGTATCCGGCTACTGGGTCAACACACTGCGGAAGCATCATTTCTTGAAAGCTATAACGGTGGTCGTTTCCACCATGCATGGCTGGTAACCGGTGCCAAAGGAGTTGGTAAAGCGAGCTTCGCGTATCGGGCTGCAAAGTTTCTATTATCTCAAGAAGGGGATGGCGGCGGGCTATTTGGACCACCAGACACATTGGATGTCGATCAATCGCATTCGGCAGTTCACCTGATCAATTCTGGCGCACATCCCGGTTTGTCCGTCTTGAAACGGAAATATGATAGCAAGGGCAAAAAATTCTTTAAAGCGATCCGTGTGGATGATGTTCGCGGCCTGAATACCTTCTTTGGACTTAGCTCAAGCGATGGCGGATGGCGTGTTGTGATTGTTGATCCAGTGGATGACATGAACACAAATTCAGCCAACGCTATTTTGAAAATTCTGGAAGAACCTCCGAAAAAAACGATTTTCTTTTTGTTATCCCACACACCAGCCGGATTATTGCCGACGATACAATCTAGATGCCGCCGCCTCACGCTAAATCCATTAGCTGCTGACCTAACAGAGAAAATTATTGCCCCATTTGCAGACGGCATTTCCACCGATGAGTTGAAAACGCTCGTCTCGTTAGCTGAAGGGAGCCCTGGTAAAGCGGCGGCCCTCCATAATGCAGGCGGTTTGGATGCCTTTTCTGGACTTCTGTCTATCTTTGGAAGTTACCCTAAATATGATCCGGACAAATTGCACGGATTAGCAGATCTTGCGGCTAAAAAAGACAGCGAAGCGTTATACCGCGTTTTGTGCGAACTATTTCCATGGTGGTTGTCCCGATTTGTAAGAGCTGCCAGTATCGGATTTGATAAACTCCCGTTGGTCGCGGGAGAAGCCGCAGTTATGCAGTCACTGCTTAATAGCAAGCCGGTTCCTTTTTGGATTGAAGTGTGGGAAAATGCCAACCACCTTATTGAAAGGGCGGATACGGTCAATCTGGATAAAAAGCAGGTTATTCTGAATCTTTTCCTCTCTGCCACCCTAAAACGATAAAATATCAAAGGTTTACACATGTTAGTGGACAGTCATTGTCATCTGAATTTTGAACAATTATCAACTCAGCTTGATGATGTAATGCGCCGAGCAAAACTTGCTAACGTCGGTCATATGCTCACTATCGGTACCAAACTCAGAGAATTTGATGCCGTTCGCAGCATTGCAGAAAATTATTCAAACATTCATTGCAGCGTCGGTATCCATCCACATGAAGCAGAAGAAGAGGGGGCTGAGGTAACCGTTGAAAAGCTGCTATCTCTCGCAGATCACCCAAAGGTGGTTGCTATCGGCGAAACTGGACTTGACTATTTTTATGAACACTCCCCCAGAGAAGTTCAAAAAAAATCGTTTCGTGTTCATATTGAAGCCGCACGGCAGTCCGGATTACCCCTAATCGTGCATACTAGAAATGCCGATGAAGATACAATCAACATTCTAACCGAAGAATACAAAAAAGGGCCGTTTACTGGCGTCATTCATTGCTTTAGTTCTGGCTGGGAAGTTGCTGAAAAATCAATGGAAATTGGTTTTTACATCTCCATTTCCGGCATTGTAACATTTAAGGCTGCAAAAGATCTGCAAGAGCATGTAACAAAACTTCCACTCAACCGCCTACTAGTTGAAACAGACAGTCCTTATCTAGCCCCAACACCCAATCGCGGAAAGACCAACGAGCCATCCTTTGTAACCCACACAGCCGCTAAAGTCGCAGAGCTTAAGCTCGTGGCAGAGGATGAGCTTGCAACGATAACTACAAATAACTTTTTCAAGCTGTTCAGCAAGATTGATCGGGAAGACGCATGAAAGTAACAATATTGGGATCTGGAACATCCGGTGGTGTCCCGCGTATTGGCAATGAATGGGGCGCATGCGATCCAAACGAACCTAGAAATCGCCGCCGTCGCTGCAGTATTCTTGTTGAAGACAAAGGCTCCAGTGTTCTTATTGATACGTCCCCAGACATTCGAGAACAATTGCTAGACGCCAAGGTCACTGATCTTGATGGCGTTGTGTGGACCCACGAGCATGCTGATCAGTGTCATGGCATTGATGAACTCCGTGTTTTGGCTATTCGCAACCGCCGACGTATGGAGGTATGGGGAGACGACTTGACGTTAAGCGTATTAATGCGTCGTTTTGACTATTGCTTCAAACAGCAAGAGGGAAGTCCATATCCGGCTATTCTCAATGAACATTTAATCGAAGGTCCTTTTTCTGTAGGGAATATCGACTTTATCCCCTTTGAACAGGATCATGGCTCTATTCACAGTCTCGGTTTTCGTATGGGAAAAATCGGCTACTCCAATGACTTAGTGAATTTGGACGATAACGGGTTTGAAATTTTGGAAGGCATTGATACCTGGATTGTAGATGCCATGCGTTATAAGCCTCATCCAACTCATGTTAATCTGGAAACTGCCCTGAAATGGATTGAGCGACTAAAACCACGCCGGGCTATTCTAACAAATATGCATGTGGATTTAGACTATCAAACACTTATCCGTGACCTTCCTGATGGTGTTGAACCGGGATATGATGGAATGGAGATAACAGTTTGATAATATGAAGAATATTACAATCCGAAAAGCGGTCGTTTCAGATATATCACATGTAGTAAGACTCAGTTAGGCTCTTCCAGAGAGCTACAAGACGGCCCCTTGGCTTTGGTTTATCGCGATGCTTTTGAACGCATGGAACGCCAAAACGGAAATAATATTTATGTTGCAATAAAAGACGGCGCCATCGTCGGATGTATGCAACTAACCTTTATCGCCGGACTGTCTCGCAAAGGAATGACACGCTGCCAGATAGAAGCCGTGCGGGTTACCAGTGAATTAAGGTCCCACGGCATTGGCAAGCAGATGATGAATTTTGCCATTGAACTTGCGAAAACGTCTGGCTGCGGCCTTGTTCAGCTTACCACCGACAAGACCCGTGATGATGCCCAAAGATTTTATGTCAGGCTCGGCTTTACCGCCTCCCACATTGGGATGAAACTTGATCTTCTTGATGGATAATCCGTAAATTTTGTTTCGACATTAGTATGCTTGCTCTATAGCCTTACCCGCAATAGTCATCAGGAGAGCAACAATGAAAACAAAAATTACCGAGCTATTCAATATTGAACATCCAATCATTCAGGGCGGCATGCATTATGTCGGATTTGCTGAACTCGCGGCAGCCGTCTCGAACGCTGGTGGCTTAGGGATTATTACCGGTCTCACGCAAAAAACACCTGAAGATCTTGCAAATGAAATTGCGCGTTGCAAAGACATGACAGACAAGCCATTTGGTGTGAACTTGACATTTTTGCCCGGTTTTATGGCCCCGCCATACCCTGAATATATCAAAGCAATCGTTGACGGCGGCGTCAAAATCGTTGAAACCGCAGGTCGGAGCCCAGAGGCTTATATGCCAGCCCTGAAAGATGCAGGGATCACAGTCATTCACAAATGTACATCTGTACGTCATTCGTTGAAGGCCGAAAAAATCGGTTGTGACGCGGTAAGTGTTGATGGGTTTGAATGTGGAGGACATCCGGGCGAAGATGATATCCCAAACATGATCCTGCTTCCTCGCGCGGCAGAAGAGCTATCAATTCCTTTCGTTGCATCCGGCGGAATAGGGAACGGTAAACAGCTTGTTGCCGCGCTCGCACTTGGTGCCGATGGGATAAATATGGGAACACGTTTTATTGCAACCAAAGAAGCTCCCGTTCATCAAAATGTTAAAGACGCACTGGTAAAGGCCTCCGAGCTTGATACTCGACTAATTATGCGCCCACTTCGTAATACAGAACGCGTATTGCTCAATGAGCCAGTTCAGAGGATCATGGATATGGAAAGCGGTAAAGGCGATGCTATGACCATTGAAGATATCAAAGAATTGGTCGCTGGTGTTTATCCAAAAGTTATGATTGACGGGGAAATGGAAGCGGGGGCATGGAGCTGCGGCATGGTAGCAGGTCTGATCCATGATATCCCAAGCTGTCAGCAACTTGTAGATAATATCATGAATGAAGCTAGCGAGATTATAAACAATCGTTTTAAAGCATTTGCATAAAATCGCTTCTCAAAAATAAATAATTCGAAAAAGCGCCGATTACTCCGGCGCTTTTTTTGCGTCCAAATTTTTCAAACCCAGCCAAAGCCCTGAAATCACCAAAACTATCCCTAAGATAAGATAAAGCGTTATTGGTTCAGAAAGGAATATTCCTCCAAGAACTGCACTTGTGATTGGACCGAGGGATAAAAACATAGTGACCCGAGTTGGTGAAAGACTCTTTAAAGCCCAGAGCCATGCGAAATATCCTGCCCCGCTGCTAACACCAATAAAACTCACCGCGAGCCAACCCTCAAAATCAATGTTTCCAATAGTGTTCAATCCATTTTCAACAGTTGAAAACAATAGAAGAACGACAACCGAAGCGAACATGGCGAGAGTGCTGATATTTTGGGCAGGGTATCGTTCCAGATATGGTCGATAAAAAATGCTGCAAATAGCGCCGGTAAAAGCACTCAATCCAACTGCGGCTATCGCCAACATTTTATTTGCACCAGCCTCATGTAAAAAGAGGCTTTCACCAAGAGCAATTACGACACCGGCAATTGAGAGAAGAACCCCAATTGTTTTATATCGTGACAATGGTTCCTTACCAAAAATGGCCGCAAGTATCATTGTTTGCAGAGGAAATGTTGCAAATATCAGTGCTACGCGAGCAGACGGTAAATATTGCAAGGCGTAATTTAAAAGCGCCACCAATACACCAAACTGGAACACACCAAGGATGCATATCGGCAATAAATCGCGAGGCCGAAAGGAGAAATTTTTTGCAAAAGATATGAATGGTATCAGACAAAGAAAACCGATTGAATACCGTAGCATGGCGAGTGTAGCTGGTGTCGTTTGATCTATTACATAGCGAGATGCTACGAGTGCTGCTCCGACCTGAAAGCCGGTAAACAAAGCCGCAAAGACGGGTCCAATGGGTGCAGACATATTCAAAAATCCAATTGCCAAATCTGACCAACCAGATCTTTACCGAAACTATGATGCGGCTTCTGTCTTATAAGTTTGAAGCCTAGTTTTTTATAAACTGCGATAGCAGCGTATAAATTGTCATTGGTCCACAGGATCATTTTTAAATATCCGGCTCTACGTGAAAAATTGATGCATTCTTCAACCAACCTGACACCAACACCAAGCCCGCGTGCTTTTGGATCTACAATCACCAGTCTGAGTTTAGCGGTTTCCCGATCTTCTCTAACAACCACGGCTGAACCAATAGCTTGACCAGACTTCTCAGCGATCCAACAACAATCTGATTTAACGTCAAAGTTTTCGATAAACGCTGCAGCGATTTTTGCAACCATAGCTTCAAAAGTTTCATCCCACCCATATTCTTCCGCGTAAGTACGACCATGTGCTTGAATGATCCAGCCCATATCGCCAGGACGATGGGGTCTGAGCAGATACGAAGATGAACTGGATTTATCATCTTCAAGAAGAGAGCGAATTTCATTCATTGCAGAAAGCAGTTTTCCTTGATTTTCTGTATCAAGTTCACTTATTAGGTCGTGGAATAATTGGGTCGATTTATCATCCAGCACTTTATATTCGCGTTTGCCTTGGTCGCTAAGAAAGATAACTTGTTTGCGACGATCTAAAGAGGATGGTTTTCGAGCAATAAGACCGGACTTTTCAAATTTTTTCAGTACTCGGCTTATGTAGGCGGGATCAAGATCCAATTCCTGTCCCAGATTTTTGGCAGTTGTTTGATCTTTCGTTTGTAATTCGTACAGTATGCGTGCTTCGGTCAATCCAAAATTGCTTTCCAGAAGTAACTCGTTCAACACGCCCGCTTTTTTTGTATAAAAACGAGTAAAGGCACGAACAGCCTCAACATTGTTCTTTATGTTTGAATTTGGCATGAAACTCACTATCACTTAACGTTAGTCAATTTATTAGTTGATAGTAGTCAAATAAATTTTTTCAGTCAAGCGAGGGCGAACTGGATTTTAAGGAAAGGACAGCCGAAGCCACGTCCTGTCCGAAAGATAACTCCAAGGAATGTCCATCAGGATCTTTAAGGAAAATATAGTAACCCACCGGTGGCCCTTCATCCACGGGGTCAAATAACAAAACGCCTTCCTGTTTTCCAAGCTTCGCAAAATGATCGATTTCACTGCGAGATTTACAGCCAACGCCCAAATGTGCAAAAGGCGTTAAAACGGGGTCAGGTTTATCAGCTTTAATCAAAACGAGAACAAAGGGTCGTGTCATATCCGAGAGCCAGACGACCCGACCATCATTTTCAACGTCAAGACGGTCATGCACAACATTCATGCCTGCGTATTTTTTGTAAAACTTGATACTGGCATCAATATCTGTTGCCGCCAGTGCAATATGGGTAAGACCGATATCAACAGTCATTTATGTATCCATTATTTGTTTTAATTATACAAAACTACTGAAAAACTGGATTTTTAAGGTTTAGTAACAACAAATATTCTTATCGGATCATTAGTAATAACGTATGGCGTCGTCACGCCATTTCAAAGCATTTAATTTTATCTCTATGCATGGAAATCAGCTCATTGATGGTGTAAGCTCACTCCCGATCAGCGGATCGCTAAGCAATAAAAATCAAAAAACCGCGTTGAAAAATAACCATAACCCCTCACGCGAATAAGGGAAAAATAATGTCTGAAGCAAAGAACGAAAACGAATTTCCAGATCCTGTATATGAAACCGATGAACCTATTTTATATAGTGTCAAAGATGGTATCGCGACCATATCTTTGAACCGTCCGCGCTATAACAATGCCCAAAACAATCAAATGACATATGCGCTTGATGCGGCTTACTTCCGTGCCGTTGAGGATGATGACGTTAAGGTGATTATCCTACGCGGTGAAGGGAAGCATTTCAGTGCAGGTCACGACATTGGAACGCCGGGCAGGGACCATCATCTCTCTCAAGATCGTAAACATATGTTGTATGATCATGCCAACAAGCCTGGGGCTGAGTTCCAGTATATCAAAGAACAAGAAGCCTATCTTGGCATGTGTCGTCGCTGGCGCGAAATTCCGAAACCAACCATTGCGATGGTTCACGGCGCTTGTATCGCTGGCGGCCTGATGCTTGCCTGGGTTTGTGACATGATCATTGCATCTGATGATGCATTTTTCTCTGATCCTGTGGTTCGAATGGGCATTCCCGGTGTTGAATATTTTGCTCATCCTTTCGAGCTAAACCCCCGTATTGCAAAAGAATTTCTGTTCTTGGGCGAACGCATGAGTGCGGACCGAGCTTATCAAATGGGAATGGTAAACCGCGTATTTGAGCGTGAAAAACTGGAAGAAGAAACCTATGCGATTGCAGGTAGAATTGCTACCATGCCGCGCCTTGGCCTGTCTTTGACCAAACAAGCCATCAATCATATAGAAGATCTTCAGGGTAAACGCACAGGAATGGAAGCAGTATTTGCCATGCATCATTTCGCACACGCACATAATTCCCTGATTTCAACGGACAAACTCGGCGGATTTGACGCAAAAGCAATGGCCGACAGTCAGCGCAAAAAAGAAGATTAAATTTCTTCTAGGATATACTTCGCTGTGAGCTCAGGATCTTCCATTGGAATGAAGTGACTGAGCTCCGGCAAGTAAACATCTTTAGCATTGGTAATTTGAGCTGCAAGGTCCGGCCATGTTGGGGATGCCGAAAAATCAATACGATTACCTTTTTGCTTTTCTGGTTGGCGCGCCCTTAGCACTGTTACAGGTAAATCAAATTCCGGAAATCTGGAAATGAGATTAACACTGCAGTGTCCCATATACACTGATGCCTCAGTCTCTGGGATACAGGCAAGAGTAACCCCGTTTTGAGCATCTTTTACGCCAAACTGGCAATAATCTTCTAGAACTTCTGGCTTCCAATTGGAGTAGGGAGGTTTGCCCTCAAATACCTTGACCATGTCATGCCAGTCATTGAATTCACTTCTCCGACGAGAGATTGGATTGTCCTTTGGGTGTCCTTTTTCAAACTCGGATACGACATCATACCGTTCAGGAGAAAATATCACCGGATCAATCAATAGCAGTCTTTTAAATCGATCTGGCATATCAAGGCATGCTTGAGTAAGGGCGTGACCACCCATAGAATGCCCAACACCAATAATATTATTTAAATCAAGTGTTTGAATTATTGTCTTAACGTCATTTCCCATCAATTCCCAATTAAGTAAATGACCGTCATAACGACTTAAACCGTGTCCCCGTATTTCAAGTGCAATTATGCGGTATCCAACGGGAAGGGCCTTGATACATGCATCCCAAACACGGCCATGCATACCCGTGGCATGTACAAGCAGGATAACCGGATCGTCAGCATTTCCCCATTCGTAGTATGATAATGAAAGATCGATGGATTGAACGTACGCGTGTCTGGGAGTCATTTATTATTCTCGTTAATTAAGACGCCAGCCAAAATATAAGCGTTTGCTGTAAACGGCAAGACATTAGGGCAGGGAGCTGTATTTTTATAACGTAATAAAAATCACAGAAATCTATTTTGCAATTGCGAAGTAGGGACCGGCCACCTACATTTGTAACAGGCGCTGAATAAAAATGAACAAAGTCTGGTATTATGAATTCACTATTTGATCCTATAAAATTCTCCCATGGCCCAGCCATGAAAAACCGTGTCGTCATGGCCCCAATCACCAATTGGCAAAGCCATGAAGACGGTCATCTATCGGATGATGAGTATAACTGGCTTACCATGCGAGCCAATGCAGGCTTTGGTTTGACCATGACTTGCGCAGCCCATGTACAGGCTGGCGGCAAAGGGTTTCCGGGACAACTCGGTTTCTTTTCTGATGATCTACTTCCAGGGCTAACGCGCCTTGCGAACGGTATTAGAGAAGGGGGATCCATTGCCATTGCACAGCTTTATCACGGCGGTATGCGGGCATCTAAAGAGCTCACAGGCGTGCAACCTGTTTCGGCATCTGCGCTCGAAAAATATGGGACACGGGCGCTTAGTACTGAAGAAGTCGATCAATTGATAGAAGACTTCATTCTGGGAGCCATCCGCGCAGAAAAAGCAGGGTTTGACGGCGTTGAAGTTCACGGCGCACATGGATATCTACTGTGTCAATTCTTAAGCCCCGAACTTAATCAACGCGATGATAAATATGGTGGATCCCTTGAAAACCGCGCGCGGATAATTTTCGACATAATAGATGGCATTCGAAGCCGGTGCCGCGATGATTTTAATGTCAGCGTTCGCTTATCACCGGAACGTTTTGGAATGAAAATCGCAGAAGTCATCGAAGTTGCACGACGCCTACTGGCGGATGGCAAAATTGATTTTCTGGATATGTCACTTTGGGATTTCAAAAAAGACCCTGAAGAAGAAGAGTTTAAAGGCCGAAGCCTGATGAGTTATTTCACAGAGCTCGATCGTGGCGATGTGAAACTAGCGGTAGCCGGTAAAATCATGAGCGCCGCAGATTGCCGTGAGGCCATTGAAGGCGGTGCCGATTTCGTTATGGCTGGCCGCGCCGGTATTCTTCATCATGACTTTGTGAAGAAGCTAGAAGCAGATACAAACTTCACATCCATTGATTTGCCGGTAACACGCGCGCATTTGGAAAATGAAGGCCTTAATTCTCGCTTCCTTGATTATATGGCCAGCTGGGACGGTTTCGTCGCCAAATAGTTTAATTTTATGGAGAGACGACGCTCTATACTGAATGTCGTCTCTTTCAATAATGTAGTGGGTAATCTGACTCTACTTTCGTGAATTGAAACTAAAGTCCCAAGGCTTTGGACAATCCGGCATATCCCAGTCCCTTAAGTCTCTGAGCTCCCTCAATTGCTGTACGTGGTGTTCCTTTTAGTCCCATGCCTTCAACCAAACGGTTCATAAAATTAAACAATGCACAAACAGCAACTGCATCATGTAGGGCTTGTTTGTCCCAGCCGGCGTCAAATACAGTATCGGCATCTGCTTGAACCATTTTGGCAGGTTCGCGGGTGAGTTTGCCCACATAACGCAAGACAGGCTTCATTTTTTCGTCGATGGGAGCTTGGCTAATATCCTCAAGCAGCGCCTCCAGCACACCTTCGGCAAGCCCGAAGGCCTCTGCGGTTTTTGTGTGGATCCCGTGGCAATAGGAACAAGCATTTAAGCCAGAGACATAAGCAGCGATTAATTCACGCTCCGCAATGGTAAAAGGTGATGGCCCGCGTAGCAAAACTTCATGAAAATCCAGCAGAGGTTTTGAAGTGGTGGGGAATTCCGTGAAGACGTCACCAAGAGTAGCATTTTCAGGAAAATCAGGAATGAAAGGCATAGTGTTTTCCAGATGTTTCATTGAAATCCTTAACGATAATACAGTTAAATTTCATACCACTAAAAATTTCTCTGTTTGATCCAAGACGGACTTTAGAGTTCCTCATCCAGTTCCCTGCGAATTGCAATTGCCAAGTCAGATAAGTTGTATGGTTTTTTCAACTGCATTTTATTCAGTTTTACAAGGAAAGGGTCATCATTTTTTGCAACTTCTTCCAGCTTTCTGTCATAACCACTGGTCAGCAATATCTTTATCTGAGGATGCCTCTTGTGCACCTTTAGAGCCAGTTCGTAGGCGTTCATGGAATTTGGCATCACGACATCACTGAATAAAAGATCAACATCGCGCTCCTGTTCTAGTATTTTTATAGCGCTCGGTCCATCTTCCACCACCAGCGTTTTGTACCCGAGTTCACTAAGTTTATAGGCTGCAATATCACTTAAATCCTTTTCATCATCCACGATGAGAATTTTCTCACGGCCCTGGGGTAGGTTGCCAGTCGGAATTAGTGCTCTATACAAGTCAGTTTCGTTTTTAGTAGTTCGGGGAATAAAGAGTTGAAAAACAGTACCCGTGCCAATTTCAGAGTCAATTGTAACAAACCCACCAGACCGCTCGACAAAGCCATAGACCATACTGAGTCCAAGTCCTGTTCCTTTACTTTCATCCTTCGTGGTAAAGAATGGTTCAAAAACCTTGTCCATAACTTCGTCGGTCATTCCTATTCCTGTGTCGCTGATAGAGACCAGGACGAAGCTACCAGTTGTTGCTTTCGGATTATTCTTCACAAATTCTTCATCCAATATTTTGTTTTCAGTTTCAATCCTCAGCTTGCCGCCCCCGGGCATGGCATCACGTGCATTTAGCGCGAGATTAAGGATTACGTCTTCAAAATCTCCCGGATCAATTTCAACGGTCCATAAATCTTCTGCAAGATGCGTATTCACGTTTATGGAGACAGTTAGAGATTTTGTGACTAAATCAAGCAATTTGTTGATTGGTCCGTTTATGTCCACAATCTTTACTGCATGTGGATCTTTCCTGGAAAATCCAAGAAGTTTTCGAGTAATACCGGCACCGCGTTCAATCGATTTTTTCGCGACACCTATGCGCTTAGAAATTCTGCTGTCACCAGGTGGATAAGTTTGAATGATTTCCAGATTCCCTAAAACTATACCAAGTATATTGTTGAAGTCATGAGCGATGCCGCCAGTTAGTTGCCCAATAGCTTCCATTTTCTGGGCGCGGCGAAGAAGTGTTTCTGAAGTTTGAAATTTCTCTTCTGCAATTACTTGAGCTGTAATATCCCGCGACGATCCCCGGTATCCCAAAAAATGTCCTTTGACATCAAATAAGGGTTTACCGCTTATCTCACGTATCGAGTCTCGGGCGTCGTTTATGTGCATTCTAACACGAAAAGCCTGAAACCTACTTTTTTTGCATAAAACGTCCTTAAATGCCGACATTTGTTCATCGGTTTCAGGGGGAGCCCCGAGAATTTCCCACAGCGTTTTTCCAATAAACGCCGATGGGGATCTTTCTCCAAGTTTCGACAATACCACTGAATTTGAAACGAAAATGTAACGATAATTTTCATCCATCTCCCAAATACGATCGAATGAAGCCTCAGCTATATCTTGAAATCTTTGTTCGCTTTTGGCTAGATTTGCGCCAGAAGACTTTAAATGTACCAACAGGAGTGCGGTAATCCAGACAGCAAAAAGTGCCAAACAGCGGTTAATTAGTACCACCCAAAGCACTCCTCCGATTTCGGAAAAAAAATACCCTAATATAGTAAGTGCCGTGCTAATGAATGCTAAGAAAATTACATGAACAGGTTTTGAAAACCATGCCCCGAGGCATACGAGCGCCACATAAGGCACTCCACTAGCAACTCCAAGTGGAAGTGAAAGGTCAATTATGAAGATGCCCGCAGCTAATACTGAACCAGCAACAAACTGCCAAATGCTAATTTTTTTGTTCATGTAATATTTGTGTTTTCACAAACTAATTCTACTTTTCTATAACCCGAATATTAGCTTAACATCAAATCATTAAGTTGGATAATTCAATTATGGATAGCTTAAGAGATGTCCAAGTTTGGCACTAAGTAGAAGTTAGTTGACAAATAGCACCAGCCTGAACCTCTACAGCCATTGATTTTCCGGTAACACACGCTCATTTGGAAAATGAAGGCCTTAATTCTTGTTTCCTCGATTACATGGCTAGTTGGGACAGTTTTGTAACGAGATAATTGGAATTTCACTGAAAGACCGCGTTTGAAAGGAGTGTCATCTATTTCAATTAAATAGAGCCTGTATTTTCCATAATATATATTATGCGCATAAATTTATTATGTGGTTATTTAGTTTGTTTTGAATCTATCTGCTCTCCTCGGCTTCGAATAGATCGCGTAGCCACTCAGAAACGATTTTGAACCTTGCGAGTTTGGATAAATCAGAATGAACCATCAACCAGACCTCCCGTACAAAGTCAGGATTAGATGTTTTATCCTCCACGCGTTTTAGTCTGAGATCTCCATCGCCGATCATTGTTGGTAAGACAGACCTTGTCTGACATGTGGCGACACTCTCTATAACGCCTTCAGCATCACCCGCCTTTAATCGACTGAGTACACCGCGACCGTTATTAACCTCTTTGTTTATCCACTGGGCTTGCGGCAAATGCGCCAAATCATCATGATAACTACACCACGGTAATTTGGGATAATCACTGAGAGGTACATTTGCACTGATATATATTGCGTGTTTCAGGCCCCCTACTCGTTTAACCTTAACGTGAGAACCGCCTTCTTGCGGTCGTGCAAGACGTAACGCAATATCAGTTTCACGTTTCAAAAGATTCAGTTCCCGAACGTCTGAATTAAGTTGCAACTCCAAATCTGGATACTGATTAAGAAAATCGGGCGCTTTGGGAGTGATCAGCCTGTTTATGATCATGGGAACAGACGAAATTCTTACGTTTCCAGCAACGTTCAGATCGCTACCTGTTGCTGTCGCTTCAAACTCGGCCAATTCTTTCTCGACAATTTCTGCTTTTGCAGATGCGGCCTCCCCAATGGGCGTGAGTTGGTAAGATCCATCAGCTAAACGTTCTAGAAACTGCGTCCCCATGTTTTTCTGAAGCAATTTAATACGGCGCGAGACTGTGGTCACATCGACAGAAAGCCGCGCCGCCGCCGCTGAAAGTGATCCGTAACGTTTTACCGCCAGCAAATATCTATAATCATCCCAATCCTGCATAAATGCAGTTATACACTGCAAAAATCCTAATTTGAAATGCATAATTACAAGTGTAGGGTCTTCGTTCCTCCAATAATCGGTTTCAATTATGCTTCAATCAATTATCGAGTTTACCGGCCTTACCTCTTTTGAACTCCTTATTACAACCGGCGCCGTATTTCTCGCAGGCCTTGTTCGGGGCTTCGCTGGGTTCGCTCTCTCTGCTATTTTGATGTCGAGCGTTGTCTTTATTTTACCGCCCGTTGAATTAATCCCGCTTTGTTTCGTTTTGGAAGCAGCAGCGAGTTTATTTATGCTGCGCGGCGGGATGAAAAGCGCAGATATGTCTGTTGTTTGGGTGCTGGCTATCGGATCCGCAATCGGGGTTCCCATTGGGCTATATGCAACCGTATCGATCTCTCCCGAAATCTCCAAGTTGGTTGCGCTGATAATTATCATGACACTTACTTTTGCCCAGCTCTTTAATTTTGCACCGCGTGCACTGGGTACAAAAGCCGGGTTATATGCCTCCGGGCTTATTGCAGGGATAGTGACAGGGCTTGCCTCCGTTGGCGGGATGGTTGTTGCCCTTTATGTTCTTTCCAGCAAAGCGCATCCAGAAACCATGCGAAGCTCTCTCGTCATGTTCTTGTTCCTCGGCATGTTTACATCCCTGATATATATGCTGCTCTACGGCGTTTTAGATTATCAGGCCATGCAGCGCGGTATGGTATTTACGCCGATTGTACTCACTGGCGTTTACTCAGGTAGCCGCCTCTTCCGCCTTTCATTCGTTAAATATTATAAGCAATTCTGCTTGCTTCTTTTAATCACTCTTTCTTTTGTCGGAATGTTGAAAATGATCTGACAAAAGTTATCCCATGTTCAATTTTGAATAGGGATTTTACCTACCAAGGTATTCAAAAAACAAAAAAAACATACAGGCTTGCTCAAAGACTCTCGAATTAGTTGAAAACAAATTTCCTAAACACCAATTGCGTTCATTGAATTGTCAATTGCACTATTTAGGAGAGTAACTATGCCAGGAAATAATAATGTTCTCGTTATTGGCGGCGGCGTCGGCCCGGCTGCCAGCGTAGCATTTCACAAAAAAATCGTTGATATGACGGACAATGGCAGGCTAGGTGATCAAGGCCATGCCTCAGTTGTCCATATTTCCATGTCTCAATTTATTCAGGATAGAACGCGGTATATCAACGATCCAACCGGTGACCATCCAGGTGTCGCTATGGGACAGATGGTATCTAATACTTGCCGTGCTCATTCCGGTATGGAGGGAATGTTTGTCACTGGCGTTCCGTGCAATACATTCCACTCCCCCGCGGTATTTGATGGTTTCAAAGAAGTTTTGGGGAACTCTCCAGTAAACGTCATCAATATGATCCAAAGCACTGCCGCATATATCAAAAGGTCATTTGCCGGTAAAAAAATCATTCTCTTATCCACAAGAGGGACCCGCGATACGTTGGTCTACGACACGTACTTCAAAAAAAATCCTGAAGCTGACGATCCAAATTTTCTTAAATGCAACGGCAGAGATCCAAGAAATGATGACAATCTGGAATATTATCTTAGAAACAAATATCCAGATGTGGAAAAAATTGCGGAATTTAAGCAAGGCGCAGTTATGGCTGCGATTTACGGCAAGGATCTCGGAATTAAATCCGTCACAACAGACTGGAAAGTGAATTTTTTAGTCTTCGAAAGTGTTGTTGAACAAATAATCTCTGAAGATGGCGGCCCTAAAGAAGACTACTGCGTAATTATGGGTTGTACTGAAATTCCGTTGGCGTATGGCAAAGCGTTTGAACGCCATGACAAAACTGTTCTGAACGAAGCCGCGTACATCGATCCCATGGATGTTCTAGCCGCAAACATGATAAATGCCGCCAAATTTTCCGTTAAAGATGAGTTTCGTAAATTTCTCACACCTGTTTTGAGATCCAAGCTTTAAGGGCAATTCTCAAAAAACCCGGCTTTTATATTTTTTTTCAAAAATTTTTCAACCCACAGTTTTGTAAAATAGTATCTATGAATATTGGAGTAGTATAAATGAGTATAGTTTCCTGGAAAAAGGCCATGCTGGCCTGCTCCGCCTCCCTTGCCATTTCGGCTAGTATCCCCGCCACTGCTAATGCGGAAGTTACTGTCATCCGTGATCAACAAGGCGTCCCCTTTATTAATGCAACAACAAACCGAGAAATGTGGTTTGCCCTTGGATATGTTCAGGCAAGAGATCGCATCATTCAAATGGAACTTTTACGACAAGCCGCGTTTGGTGAATTGCCAATTCTCGCCGATGATCCATCTAAGGATAATACAGCCCGTGATATTCGAAATCATAAACTTCACCACAAATATCCGAATTTACGCCAAAACCTCACTCGAGAATATCATTCAAGTACCGATATTGCCGGTAATATCGCATTGGAATGCATGGCCGAAGGTATAAATAGTTTCAAGGCTGCACTAAAACTAGGACCAGGTGTCCATGAAAACGAAAAGAACACTTGTTTGACTAAACCTTTCCAGGAAAGCACCTTTACTGCGGGCGAAGAACACACCGTCAAACCCGAAGAATTTCTTTTCATTGAGAAAAAAACCAAGGAACTTGGGTTGGACCCGAGACCTTGGACAGCCATTGATATCGCGGGCCTGTTCCATTTGCAGGTTATGGATGAGTTTTCAAACCGAAACACGGAACTGAACAATCTCAAGCATCTTGTTGAACTTACTTCTGTTTATAACGAGGATCCTGAAGCAGGCGTTAGAGTATTTAACAGTATGAAATGGTCTCTTAACAGAGACGCTGCGACAACGATCCCTGCAAGCCCAGAAGAAAAACGTGCTGCCGATGTAATGGCGAATACCTATCACGCCAAACTTATTGCATCTGTAAGACCCGCCAGCCAAAAATTTAATGGGTGTACGGTTTATGGACTGGAAAGTCTTAAGGCAAGCTCTGCTGAAACGTCAAATTACGCAATGCATAAACAGAGCGATAGCTTCCCATACCAAGCAAGCAATTGGTGGGTAATCTCTCAAGCTCCGTTTAAAGCTCCAGGTGCCGATCTGCCAACGGGTATTATGTATAATGGTCCGCAAATCGCAGCACTTGACCCCAGCCGAACTTATCAAGTCGCTTTAAAAAGTGAGGAAGGTTTCCAATTCGCTGGAAACACATATCCCGGAACAATAAACTTCTGGCAAGGGCATAATGGCAATTTGGCTTTAGGCCTAACAGCCGGCAATATTGATGTTTCTGATATTTTCTGTGTAGACCTTTTTCGAAAAGCCGATGGTACATTTTTTTATAATACAGAAAATGGCGGCGAAAGAAATTTGCAGCAAACATCAAATGATCCGGTGTTATTTCATGTAGCGGATGCTGAATGGCCCGTGGTTATGATTGAAAGTAATCCCGCGCATCAACCCGGCACTCCGGTTGGTACTGCCTACATACAGCGTTACAATTGGCAAGGCGCGACCGTTTCTACATTGTTGAACTGGATCAAGGCCTTAAACGCTACTGATATTCCCTTGATGGACAAAACACCGGTGTTCCTCAGTACGAGTATGATCCGCAGCAAGCCAATTTGTTACTATTGGCAAACCCGGAAAACAGCCCAGAACAAAACGCTGAGACGCTTATGATGAACTCGTTGATGGTCGCAATTGACAAAATGGCCAAATACCCGAGCTTCAATGCAGAACGTTATGAAACTGGACAACAAACCTATTTCCAACCGGAAATATCAACGACCTCAGGTCTATCAACAACAATTGCAGCCGGCGACTTGAAAACTGGTTTTAGACCTGGTTCGATTAATATTCGGCATTTCCGAAATCGCGGGCCTTTGAATATAGCGGTTGCATTTGACGGAGTTGCTCAAGGCAAAAATATTGCACATCCGGGTGTTCGGGAATATCGCGCAGTAGACGGAGCGGGCGATTTGAATGAAGCAGGGAATGATTATGCAAGCAACCAAATTAGAATGTTCGGTGACAATAGGTACCGAGACATGCACCCATTACCACCTCGGAAAATTAAAATCCGTTCTAAACTATAAAATACTCATGTCTAACGGGTAATGTTACCAAATAAAGAGGTCCGCAAATTGTTATTTTGCGGGCCTTCACTTTACAAATATTGTCCCCCAATCACTGCTTTCTGGCTCTTCTGTTGTGCTGATGGAGACGCACTTATTTTTGTTGCCTCTTGTCCCAACCATTTCCAGAAACTTCGGATTACTGGATCGCTGGAATTTTCTGGCAAAGTAAGTAGATAATATCCTGATTCAAGTTCAAGTTCGATATCAGATAAAGAGACTAACCTGCCTGAATCTAAATCGTTTTTAACCAAACAACGTTTCGCAAGTGCGACCCCTTCCCCGTTAATGGCCGCTTCTATCACCATCCATTGTTGCGAAAACTCTCGGAACATTAGGTCTTTCACATTTGCAAGCCCCAACCGCATTAAATAAGTCTCCCATGACGGGTATTCTTTTATAATTTTGGGATGTTGATCGATCAGGAATGGAAAGTTCAATACGTTTTCAAGATCGAACTCCTGCAGCGGCTGTTTTAGTAAATCCGGGGAGGCAACAAGAAGCAGTTCGTCGCGTAATATCTCCTTGCACCACATACCAGATTGATGCGCAATTCCGTATCGGATACCGACATCCCCATCTGATGCTTGGTATTCATTTACCAATTCAACCGTTGAGATCGAAATATCAACGTCAGGCCATAGATCACGAAATCCGGTTAATCGGGGTAACAAGAATTTCATGGCAAAAGACGCTGTCACAGAAATAACCAACCCCTTTCTTACATCCGGTCGGCCGACACGTTGGGTAGCAGTTCGGATATTCTCCATGGCGTTTGATATTTCTTCATAGTAGGCAGCGCCGGGTTCCGTAAAGTCCAACCCTCTGTTTGTTCGCTTGAATAACCGGCATCCGATCCATTTTTCCAACGCGTGAACTTGTTGGCTAATCGCCCCTGACGATACGCCAAGCTCCTGCGCTGCCCGCGCAACGTTGAGATATTTGCCAGCCATTTCAAATGACCGTAACGCATTAAGAGGCGGCAGTTGATCCCGCATACTTCACCTTTAGAAAAACTAAACTCAAAACTAACCTTACTAAATACACCAAATCTAATACTTCCCCTACTCTACCCAGCATTGAGCAACCTGTCGATAAATTTAGGAATTTGAATATATCATGGTCGATACATTAAAGAGCAGGACATTGGAGATTTTGGAGCACCTTGTCGGTTTTGATACGACAAGCTATCGCTCCAACATGAACCTAATCGACTATGTAACAAATTATCTAAACCGCTATGACATACAATTTGAAGTTATTAAAAATGCGGATAACAGCAAAGCAAATCTATTTGCAACAATCGGGAAAAACACTAATCCAGGTGTAATTCTATCGGGCCATACGGACGTGGTACCAGTAGAGGGGCAGAACTGGTCAGCAGATCCATTTCAACTTCGTATTGCTGATGGAAAAGCCTATGGGCGCGGCACATGCGACATGAAGGGTTTCATCGCAAGTGTCCTTGCCGCTGTTCCAAAAATGGTAAACGCTAATCTAGCTTGCCCTATCCATATAGCGCTTTCCTATGACGAAGAAGTTGGTTGTGTTGGTGTTCGGCACCTACTGGAATTTGTTAAAGCAAAAAACCTAAAAGTTGAAGCCTGTATCATAGGAGAACCCTCCTCGTTAAAGCCAGTGACGGCCCATACTGGAAAACACATCTTCAGATGTGAGTTTCAGGGTACAGCCATGCATTCATCTTTGGCTCCCGGTGGCGTAAACGCTATATCGTATGCTGCAGATATACTTTCTGAAATCAATAAATTAGAAAAACAGGCGCAATCGCTAGTGATCGATGACGATCGATTTGAGTTCCCTCACCCAACTATTAATATAGGCAAGATATCTGGCGGAAAAGCCGTCAACATCGTTGCCGAAACTTGCCAATTTGATGTGGAATGCCGCTACCCACCCGGAAGTAGTGCTGATTTTTTTACAAACACTTTACCAGACCTCGTGAGAACACAGGCTCATGAGCCCATGTTCCAAAAACATGCTTCGGCTTCAGCAAGATGCGAACAAGTCGTCGAGTATCCTGCTTTCTGTGGAAACTTTAACTCACCAGCATCCCAGCTCGTCCGACGTCTTACGGGTTCCAACAGCGATAACGCAGTCAATTACGGAACTGAAGCTGGCTTATTTGAAACATCAGGATATTCCAGCGTTGTTTGCGGTCCTGGCGACATTAACCAAGCCCACCAACCAGATGAATTTATTGAACTTTCACAGTTAGATGCCTGTGATAAAATGATGAATATGTTGGTTCGGGAACTCTCATATGAAGAGGTTTCTGCATGAACCAGCTATCCCCTTTTCCAACAACATCAGAAGAGCTTTCAAACTGGGTAACCGAAACCGGAAAAATTACCAATTCGCTTGCACTCAAACGCGCAAAAACAGCATTCATCGATACGATCGCCTGTATCCTTGGTGCCGCAGATGAACCCGTAACAAAAAAAGTTTTTGAAGGATTACGGGGATCTGGAGGTGGACTTTGTTCAGTTGTAGGGCGCGCCGAAACCTTGTCTGCTGAAAACGCAGCACTGGTAAACGGAACCGCTGCACACGCGCTTGATTTTGATGACAACTTTCTCCCTGCGGTCACACATGCATCTGCTGTTCTCGTTCCGGCACTCCTGTCGTTGGGCGAAGAAGTAGGTGCATCGTGTGACCAGCTTCTTGATGCATATATTGTGGGGCTTGAGGTGCAGGCATGGCTCGGACATCACATGATCCCTGTGCATTACGCCGCGGGCTGGCATGCCACGTCCACCCTTGGAACAATTGGGGCCGCTGCTGCGTGTGTTCGTATCCTGACTTTAGATACGTCAACGGCGCGATCGGCCATTAGTTTGGCAACCAGTATGGCGTGCGGATCAAAAATTCAATTTGGCAGCATGACCAAACCCCTCCACGCCGGACTTGCAGCAAGGGCTGGTGTGACAGCCGCACGCCTCGCAGCTGCAGGCGTTGAAGGTCATGCCGAACCCTTCGATGGCCCTTGGGGATTTATGTCCCTCCATCATGCGACGAAGCGGTCTAACATTCCTGAAAATAGAGAACTCTCTATTTTGAAGCATGGTCTTGCTCACAAAAAGTGGCCGTGCTGCGCCAGTGCTCATCGTACATTGGACGCAATATATGAGATGATCGAAGAACATTCTCTAAGTACAGAGAATATTGAAAAAATCGACACCATTATTCCAGAATCCAATGTTAAAAATTTACGTTTCGATAATCCCAAAACAGTAAACGAAGCGCGTTTTTCGATGCCTTTTACAGCAGCAACGCTGGTCTGTTCAAAAAATCTTACCTTGAATGATTTTACTGAAACGACGTTACACAGGCAGGATGTTAGAAATTTCATGCCACGGGTTTTCATGCACGCTGCCCCGGCCCAAACGCAAGAAGAAACGGGTATATGGGATATTCCGGCGGTGACCACCATTTTAACGACGAATGGGCAGAGAATAACAAAGAAAATCCAACAACCCGTTGGAACTATTCATATTCCACTCACAGATGAAGATCTTGAACTAAAATTTTTGGAATGCGCAGGCCGTACATTGTCTACAGAACAGGCAAGACAGTTTTTTGACTGTCTTCAGGATTTTGAACAACAAAATGCCCGCCATGTCGCCTCTTACCTTCGTAATATAGGGGCAAACAGGAACCGCAGTCACCATCAACCGGTTCCAGAACACAAGATGGATTTCTAACCAGAGGAGAGACTAAAATGAAAACCAAAAGGCAATTTCTTAAAACAGCGATTACAGCCGCAGCCGCCGCGGGTTTATTACTCACGACCAATGCAGTCGCTGGGAACTACAAAATTGATGTGTCACTTGAAACTGGCCCAAATCATATCCGTAACATTAGTATAAAGAAATGGGCAGACACGCTGAACGCTGAATCTGGCGGTCAATTGAAAATTAATGTGTTTGAAGGCGCTTCAAAATTTAAAGGCTCATCAGTTCCGACCGCCTTGGCGCAAGGGACACTTGACATGGGTGTTCCCGGCACATGGCATCTAACCAAATTCATTCCTGATTTCGGGATCATCTTCCTGCCAATGTTCTTCGGCCATGATCGCCATGTGTCATACAAAGTTATGGACGGTGCAATTGGCAATGAACTCGTTCGTCAAACAGAAGAAAAGTTGAACGTAAAAATCTTGGGTCGTTTCATTGATATCGGTAGCGCCATTACATTTATGAAAACAGCTCCGATTACAGGTCCTTCTGATTACAAAAACAAACGGATCCGCATAGCAGGGAGTGCTGCACACGCCCGTCGTTATGAAGCCCTTGGTGCTAATGCTGTAAAGGTATCATGGCCAGATGTACCGCAAGCTCTTCAAACAGGTATGGTGGATGGTGTTATGACAGCGTTTGAGTCTGTTAGAAGCGCTAAACTTTGGGATTCAGGTTTGAAATTCGCATATGTGGATCAACATGCATTTCATCAATATGTTCCGATGATCAATAAAGATTTATGGAACAGCCTTCCAAAAAACCTTCAATCTCTGATGGAGACTACTTGGGAGAAAACAGTGGATCCACAACGGGAATTCACTGCACAGCGTGACCGTGATGCGAGAGCCGAAGCTATTAAAAACGGTATCGCAGTTACCGATGCGTCACCAGCCGACATTAAGAAACTTCGCGGTAATTTAATGCCAATTCAAACAAGCGTCATCAAAGAGCTTCGGATCAATCCTGCTTTTGCTGACCGGGTGCAGGAGGCTATCAGTAGAGCCTCAATGTAACTGTCCTGCGGTAGGGAAACACTTTGTGGGGGAGTGTTTCCCGACAGCAGAAAGGAACGATAATGAAAAAAATAATCTCCGCTATCTCAACCATTGAACACGGTCTTATAGCTGTACTTGCCTGTCTCGCCTTACTTTTGGCCGTGACGGAGATGTTCATGCGCTATTATTTCCCAAGCAGTTTGCCTGATTGGACTGCAGAAGTGGTCATATATTTGATTACCGCCGCTGTCATGCTTTCTGGCGGTCGTTTAGTGGCCGAAAACCGGCATGTGAACGCAGATATGTTTTTGCGTATGGTCAAACCAAGTCAACAACGTCTCTTGGAAATTACTTTTTGTCTCATCGGTATTTTCGTTTGTTCCGTCATGTTTGAACGTGGCATAGGCATTGTCGAATTTGCCTATCGTTTAGACGAACGAAGTGACAGTTCACTTCAGTTTCCAGTCTATCTCTACTACGCCTTTGTGCCGATCTCATTTGGTATGATGTTGCTGCATTATGTCGCGCGCCTTCTCAAATATATCTACGCGTTTGATGAAGAAACCATGGCAATCATCGAAATTGACCTGGAAAATGCTGACTAAAGCAGGTCGAATATTTAGGGAATTTTATTATGTTTTTTCCAGCCGTCTTTACAGGTTTGTTTGGAATACTCGCCACAGGAATGCCTATATTTCTAGCCTTGGGGTTTATGAGTATTCTGCTTTTCTGGCATGAAGGGACTCCCCTTGTGGGGCTGCCACAATTGATCGTGGATCACATGAACTCTATCACCTTTCTGGCTATCCCTTTCTTTGTTATGGCTGCAACTTTCATGCAAAAGGGAGGGGTCGCAAAAGCGCTCGTTAATTGCGCATATGCATGGGTCGGTCATTTCCGCGGTGGTATGGCGGTTGTATGTGTTGTCGCAACAGCAATATTCGCAGCAATTTGTGGATCTTCTGTAGCCACAGCAATGGCCATGGGAACAATTTTAATCCCAGCAATGATGGAACGAAAGTATGAGCGCAGTTTTGCGACCGGGATTGTCGGCGCTTCCGGGACACTCGGTATTCTGATCCCCCCCAGCATGGCGTTCATTGTTTATGCAATCATCGCTGAACAATCTGTTCCTCGGCTGTTCCTTGCAGGTGTTATCCCTGGTTTAATTCAGGCAGGGCTTTTCATTGCTTGGAGTGTCTATTACACAACAAAAAACAAATATGAAGTCGGTGATCGCATGCCCTCTAAGGAGTTCATTGCGACAAATATTCAGGCGATCCCTGCCCTTTCCCTTCCCGTGATTGTTCTTGGCGGAATATATGGAGGACTAGTCACCGTCACGGAAGCTGCGGCACTCTCTGCGCTTGTTTCCATACTCATAAGTGTTTTCATTTATAAGGGCTGCACAATTCAGGAAGTGGTACCGATTATCGGGGAGTCCATAAAACGAGCCGGTACAATCATATTTATCATCATGATGGCATTGGCATTTGGTCACTGGATCACCGGATCAGGCTTCACCCATCGGTTAACAGAAATGGTAATTGAATATGATATATCAGGCTGGCAATTTCTGTTATTTATCAATGTGTTGATGATCTTTCTTGGCATGTTCCTTGAGAATTTCGCCGTGCTGCCTGTTGTCGTACCAATAGTGCTACCTCTTCTACAACCGCTGGGGATTGATCCAGTTCATTTCGCGGTTGTCGTCACTGTGAATTTGGAACTTGGATTACTAACGCCACCAGTTGGGCTTAATCTTTTTGTTCTCACATCCATTACAGATGCTCCCATCAAGGAAGTCATCCAAGGCACATTGCCCTTTATCATTTTGATGGTGTTCTTCCTGATGCTTGTCACCTATATCCCCGAAATCTCCCTATGGCTCCCAAATTACGTTTATGGAAGCTAGAGAGCACTGGCGATCGTGGCTAATTGGATAGCGCGATCGCCATTTTTTAACTATTTCAACCGATCACTGAAAAGCTGGAGTTTTGATTGATCTCTCGGTTTCTGGAAAAACTCCCTAGTGAAATATCTTTGTCGATGTGATCTAGATGAAAAATAACCGGATCATTGTCGTGATCATGACCGGTCTCACATTTTTCAACTAATGCTGTGAGTATTTTCCCGGCAACGGGTGCATTCTTAAACTGATTTCCACTTGTCCCCACACCCATATAAAATCCGGGAAGATCACTTTTATCGTAGATAGGCATCCAGTCTTCTGTCACATCATAAAGCGCGACAATCCCGCTTGCCGTATTTGGAATAGGCAAGCCCGTCAACCGCTGTGCCATTCGTATGACCTGTACCGTCCATTGATCAGTAAATTCTTGATTATAGTCATCAGGATTATCCACCCACTCTTTTTCATCGCAAAACGGATCTTCAGACCCGATAGAAACTGTGTTTCCAAGCTCCGGCCGACAATAGGTTTGAATATCGCTATCCGAATACACCAGCCCATCTTTTTCGAAATCAAACCCTTGTGGTGATGGGACATAAGCCACTTCTTGGCGAAGCGCGCGGGTGGTTATGTTCATGCCCTTTTCCACACCCGCCATAGCATTTATTTTAGACGAAAACGGTCCAGCCACGTTAATCACAACTGGTGCAAAAAATTCCTTACCGTCTGAGAGCTGTACGCCGCAGGTTCTTTCGCCATTTTTCAGAATTTTTGTAACTTCTGAATTAAATAGAAATGTTGCACCGTGAGCCTCCGCCGCGCGCTGCGCGTTATGGGCCGCAAGTTTTGGATCATTGACATATCCACCAGATGGAAAATAAACAGCGCCATTGACTTTGCCGTCTGTTGGTTCCCCAAATCCTTCATCCTCCATTCGTTTTGCAGGATAGAATTTTTGAGTGTCTGCGATCGGTAAGTAATCAGTTATTTTGTCAGTTTGAATATCCTCGTAGGAACATCCAATACGCGTCATCATCTCGCATATTTTTTTCAAATTGTGATTTTGATCGGTCTTGATCACAAGACATCCTGTTTCCCGATACTTGATGGCTCCAAGTTCGTCCACATCCCCGATATAGTTTTCCCAATCTTGCCAATAATGCCAACCCTCATACGCAATCGCGCAGGTTTCAAACGCAGAATAGTATGTGCGGATAATCGCTGACGACGCTGATGTGGAGCCATAACCAGATTCAGGATTTTTATCGATGGAAAGGGTGTTCCAACCCTTTTTAGACAGTTCAAATGCAGTGCACGCCCCAATAACACCTGCGCCAATAATAATAGCATCAAAACTGTTTTCCATAAGTAATCCCACTGTATTTTAGACCAAGATCTAATTGTTGTTTTGTCCCTCGAATTCTTCCAACTCCATATTGATAAAACAATCGATCATAGTCCGATAGATTTGTTCAGTTATATTGGGGTTAAATCCTTCGTTTTGCGATAACTCTCTTACTTTGCTGACGACATCTTCCACGCGAGCTGGAGCGCGCACATCCTGCTCATCTTTTTTGAATTCGGCTGCTTTTTTTACATATCTACTGCGTTCGGACAGGAGCTTAACAAGATCCTTGTCAATACGATCGATATTTTCACGAACATCAGACATTGAAACACAGGTATTTATTCTCGTCATGACTTTCCCCTTTTAAAAAACAGGTCATTTAGATGATCTTACGTTATTCAGGCTGAGTGCTTCCCAATAATCAATGAAGTATTGATGCCGCCAAAAGCAAAATTATTACTCATAAAAATATCGAAATTCATTTCCCGGCCGTTCCCCATAATATGATCCATACCAACACAATCTGGATCAACTTCTGTCAAATTAGCCGTGACAGGAACCCAACCGCTTTGCATCGCTTCAATGCCAAGCCATGCTTCAATAGCGCCGCACGCGCCTAGCGAATGACCAAAATATCCCTTCAAGGTATGAAAAGGTACGTCACGATTAAAAACGCTCAAAGTTGCGCGGCACTCGGCAACATCACCCTGACTAGTCGCAGTACCATGCCCACTTACAAGTGCAATATCATCAGGAGTTAGTCCGCTGTCCTTTATTGCGAGCTCAAGCGCGCCTTTCATAGTATCAGCAGAGGGCTGCGTTATGTGCTTACCATCAGAGTTTGTACCAAAGCCCAAAATTTCAGCATATATCTTTGCGCCACGTGCCAATGCGTGCTCCCTTTCCTCGAGGATAAGCGTCGAAGCCCCCTCCCCGATAACAAGGCCATCTCTTGCTGTATCATACGGTCGTGGGGATAGATGAGGTTCATCGTTACGCTGGCTGGTGGCATACAACGTATCGAATACTGCCGCCATTGTGGGACAAAGCTCCTCGGCGCCACCTGCGACCATCACATCCTGCTGACCCGCCTTTATTGCTTCATATGCATAACCAACGGCCATGCTGCCGGATGTACACGCGGATGAAGTTGGAATTACCCGACCGGTAAGGCCAAAAAACACACCAATATTGACGGCTGCTGTATGGCTCATCATTTGAATATAACTGGTTGCAGTAAGCCCTCTCGCCTCACCAGTTTCCATAAGCCGTGCAAACGCTTTAACCGGTGGTGTACTTCCAAAAGAAGAGCCGTATGCAGTTCCGATTTTTCCGCTCTGCAAAAAATCTTTATCTTCGAGCAATCCGGCTTGGGTCAACGCACATTCAGTTGCATATACTGATAAATGTGAAACCCGCCCCATGCTACGAAGCGATTTACGTGAATAATGCTTCGGTATTGTAAAGTCGGTCACGGGACCTGCAAGCCGTGTTCCGATATCATGATATCGCTCCCAGTCATCCATATAACAGATGCCCGTATTTCCGGCTTTCATCTTCGCTTGAATGTCTGTCCAATTTTCTCCAAGCGATGTTACTCCCGCCATACCAGTTACAACAACCCGACGGCTCATATCATTCCCCCGTTCACAGAAATAACCTGTCGCGTGATATAGGCCGCTTCCTCAGAACACAGAAAGGCAACAGCGCCAGCTACTTCTTCGGGTTTACCAAAACGCTGCATCGGAATTTGTTCTTTCACTATGTCAGGAATATCTTTGGTCATTTGTGTTTCTATAACCCCGGGTGCAACGCAGTTCACAGTAATTTTTCTTTTTGCAACTTCGATGGCCATTGATTTCATCGCGCCGATCAAGCCAGCTTTCGTGGCAGCATAATTTGTCTGCCCCCGATTGCCGGCAATGCCAGAAACTGATGACATAACGACGATCCGTCCAGGAGAGCGCCGTCGTATCATGGGCATCAATACTGGTTTTAGAACATTATAAAACCCACCTAAATTGGTATTTATGACATCATCCCAATCGTCATCTTCCAGGGCTGGAAAAGCACCATCGCGATTAATTGCGGCATTTAAAATTGCGCCGTAATACGCACCGTGAGTTTCGATATCATTTTCCAGAACTTCCCGACATCTTTCACGGTCTGCGATATCAAAATTAAAGATACGGCCATCACTTCCAACCGCTCTTACTTCCGCCAAGGTGTCTTCCGCGCCACGTTTATCCGCTCCGTAATGCACAGCAATTTGATATCCATCTTTTGCCAAGCGTACAGCGATCGCTCTTCCGATGCCTTTACTGGCACCGGTGACTAATATTGTTTCTGATTTCATGTGAATACCAAATCCTTATTGCGCACTTTAAACATGCTGTTGTTTTACTGTTTCAATATAATCAAAGGGGTTTTCAGGTTGGAAAGCATTTATCCGCGCAGA
>MAAC01018161.1_pt1 | contig 54035 bp, 59 predicted proteins | sample 1115981 | NCBI WGS metagenome assembly MAAC01 (sample SAMN04961126, study PRJNA320927) | seawater metagenome | isolation source: sample BD02T64 sea water enriched with oil for 64 days | place: USA:Gulf of Mexico | collected 2013-07-27 | reverse complement strand
CTTCATGCACAACACATTGAATAAATAGATACAGGAGCGAAACGATGGCACGTTTCTATCGTCGCAGAAAATTTTGCCGTTTTACGGCTGAAGGCGTTACCGAGATCGATTACAAAGATCTTGAAACCTTAAAAAACTATGTTACTGAAACTGGCAAGATTGTACCTAGCCGTATTACAGGTACTAAAGCTAAGTATCAGCGTCAACTAGCCCGTGCGGTTAAACGTGCACGTGCAGTAGCGTTATTGCCTTACACTGATCAGCACGATTAAGTGAGGGTAGCCAGTTGTTTGTAAAGCTGGCCGAAAAAGCCGTGAGTGGGCGCTTACAAGCCCTACTTATAGCTGCAGCCGTAGGTTTTATGCCTATGCTGTCCTGGGGTGCCGCCATTGTTATTGCATTGGTTGCTCTTAGGAAAGGTTCCACCGAAGCCATGTGGCCCCTTGTAGGGGCAATGATTCCTGCTGGAGTTGCATGGTCTGTAGGAGATATGAGTGCTGTTGGCATTCTCTTGTGCGGATTGGTTGGAGCGTTAGTATTAGCAAATACAAGACAATTAGGAATGGCTCTACCCGCGATAGCATTTGTCGCAGTCTTGATGAAAGGCGTGGTGGGTTTTTTTCCAGAGCAAACAGCGTTGCTCTATGAGCAATACAACCTGATGTTAGAACAGCTAAAGAATGACGGTTTTGAGCAGATCAATATCGAAACTCAGCAGTTTGTTACTTATAGCATCGTATGGAGTAGTGCGTGGTTAGGGGCGTTGTCTCTGCTGCTTGCTCGCTGGTTGCAAGCCAAGTTGTTTAACCCGGGTGGATTTCAAAAAGAATTCCATCAATTGCGTCTATCACCTCTGGTAACGGGAGTGTTGGTCGCGGGGATAGCAGCGGGGCAGGTGGTGCCAATGTTGGAGGGAACTCTTCCAGTGTTTGTGATGCCTATGATGATAGCCGGTTTCGGTTTGTTTCATGGTGTTGCAAGACTAAAGAAGCTCGGCACAATGCCTCTTGTATTAATGTATGGCTCTCTTGTGGTTATGGGGCCTTTTGCAATGCTTTTACTGATGGTTGCTGCGATAACCGACAGTTTTTCAAATTATAGAAGCAAGATGGCTCCATCTGAATAGTTTTGCAAAAGTACTTATTGCAAAACTTGGGCTATCTTAACTGGAATTACATAAGCTACAAATATTGAAACAAAGAGGTAAACGTAATGAACGTTATACTATTAGAGAAGACTCGTAATCTAGGTGACCTAGGCGAGCAAGTATCTGTAAAAGCTGGATACGGCCGTAACTTCCTTATCCCATTGGGAAAGGCTGTTCCTGCTACTGAAGCAAACGTTAAGCACTTTGAAGAGCGTCGTTCTGAGTTAGAGAAAAAAGCTGCTGAATCATTGGCTGCTGGTCAGGCTCGCTTAGCAAAGATTCAAGGTCTTGGTGCTGTAACTATCACATCTAAAGCTGGAGACGAAGGTAAGTTGTTCGGATCTATCGGTCCTCGTGATATTGCAGATGCCATCACTGCTGCTGGTGCAGATGTACAGAAGAGTGAAGTATCACTTCCTCTTGGTGCTATCCGTCAAGCGGGTGAGTACGAGATTAGCATTCAGGTTCATACTGATGTTACTGGTGCTATTACTCTTGCCGTTGTGCCTGAGTAAGTATCTGAGTAAGACCCAAAGTAAGCATTAGAGTCTTCAGACTCTCGGTAGGCTGTATTGCCCACCACTACCAATAGCTCGTCGCACTTAGTGCCTCGGGCTATTGGTTTTTCTGGGGGCAGCGTTATACTCTGGTAATACGACAACCAAAAGCCCTCCACGAAAAGATGATCAAATTGCATGAGTGATTTTGAAAGAGAAAGTCCCGCCCCTGTCGATTTCGAGACCAGCGCCTTAAAAGTCCCCCCGCATTCATTGGAAGCTGAGCAGTCTGTGCTGGGTGGCTTGATGTTGTCGAATGCTGCATTCGATGATGTGTCGGAATTGGTTACTGAGGTGGATTTTTACCGTCGTGATCATCGGTTGATTTTTCGAGCAATGATTCAGCTAGTTGCAGAAGATAAACCTTTTGATGTGGTTACCTTGGGTGAGGTGCTTGATAACTCCGATCTGCTAGAAGAAGCCAGCGGTATGGCTTATTTGGCTGAGCTGGCGAAAAATACGCCCAGTGTTGCCAACATCAAAGCCTATGCGGATATTGTTCGTGAACGTTCGGTTTTACGGCAAATGATACAGGTATCTAACGAAATTGCTGATAGCGCATTTTCGCCAGAAGGTCGTAGTAGTTCTGATATTTTGGATGAGGCCGAGCGTAAAGTATTTGCCATTGCTGAGCAGGGAACTAAGCAAGGTGGTCCGGTTGGTATTAAAGATATCCTTAAAAATACCGTTGATAAAATTGATGAATTATTCACTTCTGGAGATGCTATTACCGGGGTGACGACAGGTTTTAAAGATCTTGATGAAATTACGTCTGGTATGCAGACGTCAGATTTGATTATTGTTGCGGCACGACCGTCCATGGGTAAGACAACATTTGCAATGAACCTAGTGGAAAATGCAGCAATCAGAACAGGCAAGCCTGTATTAGTATTTAGTATGGAGATGCCGTCGGAATCGCTTGTGATGAGGATGATTGCGTCTTTAGGTCGGATTGATCAAACCCGCGTTCGTAATGGTAAGTTAGAAGAGGATGATTGGCCTCGTTTTAATTCTGCAATCAGTATGTTGGCAGAACAGAAATTATTTATTGATGATGGTGCAAGTTTGTCCCCATCTGAAGTGCGCGCTAGGGCTCGACGTATTGCCCGGGATCAAGGTGAAATTGGTATGATCATGGTGGATTACTTGCAGTTGATGCAGGTGCCTGGGGCTGAAAGCCGTGTGGCAGAAATCTCTGAAATATCTCGTTCATTAAAAGCATTGGCAAAAGAATTAGAGTGCCCAGTGGTAGCGCTTTCTCAGTTAAACCGTGGTTTGGAGCAGCGCCCCAATAAACGTCCGATTAACTCTGATCTGCGTGAATCAGGAGCAATCGAGCAGGATGCTGACGTTATAATGTTTATTTATCGTGATGAAGTGTATAACGAAGAAAGTGAAGACAAAGGTATTGCAGAAATCATTATTGGTAAACAGCGTAACGGGCCAATTGGTACAACGCGTTTAGCATTTGTGGGTAAATATTCTCGTTTTGAGGATTTGGCTCATGATGTTTATGGTGGTGGTGCCGAATATTAAAAGGCTAACCTTTGGAAGGCGAGGTGCTCGTAGAAAAGTGTTAAGCGGAGAATGCAAATGAGTCGTGGGACTTGTGCTGTGATTGACCTTTCTGCACTTCGACATAACTATGATGTCATAAAACAACGTGTTGGTGAAAGTAAGGTTTTGGCCGTTGTTAAAGCAGATGGATACGGTCATGGCATGACATCGATTGCAAAAGCATTGCCTCAAAGTGATGGTTTTGGTGTGGCAATTCTTGAAGAGGCATTGTTGTTACGAGCATCGGGCATTACGCAAAAAATTGTGATGTTAGAAGGTGCCTTATCGTTAGATGAATTAAAGCAAGCAAGTGTGTCGAATGTTGATGTTGTTGTGCATCAGCTAGAGCAAGTGGATGACATTGAGAAGGTGGGAGCTGAGGTGTTATCTGGCGGTGCTGCGTTAGGCGCGTCTCTTAATGTGTGGTTAAAAATTGATACTGGGATGCATCGATTAGGTGTAGATCCTTCTGATGTATTAAATGCATATCAACGATTGAGGCACTGTGCTTGGGTGCAATCGATAACATTGATGAGTCACTTTTCTTGTGCCGATGAAATAGGCTCCGTCGTGAGTGCTGCTCAGTACCGCATGTTTAATCAGTTGCATCAGGATCTTTTGATAGAACCTGCTTTCTCTGGACATGTGCTGCCTGCTAGTTTAGCTAATTCTGCGGGTATTTTTCAGGAGAGCCGGTATCACTTTAACTGGGTGCGGCCAGGGATAGCACTGTATGGCAGTAGCCCTATTGAAGGTCAATCAGCAGCAGACCTTGGATTGAAACCAGTGATGACATTGGTGTCCCGTATTATTGCGTTGAGAAATGTACCGCAAGGCGAAAGTGTTGGTTACGGGGCGAGCTGGACGGCAAAGGCGGATACTCAAGTGGCTATTGTTGCGATTGGTTATGGTGATGGATATCCAAGGCATGTTCAGAAAGATGCTCAGGTGTTAGTGAGCGGGCTTTTATGTGATGTCATTGGAAGAGTTTCGATGGATATGATTGCTGTTGATGTTAGTCATGCTAACTCTGTAGGTCTAAATGACTCTGTGACGTTGTGGGGTAATGGTTTGCCGGTAGAGCGTGTTGCGGAGTGGGCGGGGACGGTAAATTATGAATTATTATGTCAGGTGACCGATCGTGTTGATCATCGTTACCTGGATGTGCAGGGGTAGATTACATGCCTTGGTGGGCTTCGTTATATATCGCATTTATTTTGATGTCATTACCTTTTGGTTTGGTAACCATCCATCGTCTTGAGCAAGATTTGTTGCACCCTGTGGGAGGCTTGCTGTCTTCATTACTGAGTGTTTCATTTGTGATGAGTTATTTTTTGCCCGAGTTGTTTCCTTATCATGGCGTTCAGACATGGTTTTTGTTGATGTTTGTTTTGGGGTGGGATGGGTATAGTTACTGGCGGCTAAAAGATCGGTTATCAGAAGTTATAGAGCAAGCAGATGAATCAGTTGATATGCAAGGCACCTCATTTTTTGTCGGGTTGGCATTAATTTTACCGGCATATATCTGGGGTTTTTTAGTATGTATACGGGCAGTTGCTTAAGCATTGTTCTTATTAAGAGCTATTAAAGGTTATTAAAGGTTTGGTATGGCAAAAGCAAAGACTCGCTATGTGTGTACGGATTGCGGCAGTGACTTTCCAAAATGGGCAGGCCAATGCGGTGATTGTGGTGCGTGGAATACATTAACCGAATTTGTGCCTGACCGAGCCGGCCCGGCAGCCCGAAAAGGCTCTGGGTATGCGGGTGAGTCAAAAAAAGTAACTACAATGGCGGATGTGTCTATTGAGAATTGCTCCCGTACACCGACTGGGTTAAAAGAGCTAGATCGTGTGCTTGGTGGTGGTTTGGTGGATGGCTCTGTTGTGTTGATTGGTGGTGACCCAGGGATTGGTAAGTCTACTATTTTGCTGCAAACCATGACGTTTTTAGGCGCGAGTTCAACGGCGTTATATATTACGGGTGAAGAATCATTACAGCAGGTGGCGATGCGGGCTCGCCGTTTGGGATTAGCTCAAGATAAAATGCGGATTATGTCTGAAACCGTGGTAGAGAATATCTTGGCCACTGCAGCCAAAGAGCGCCCTGCGGTTATGGTTGTTGATTCTATTCAAACGGTGTATTCCGATGCATTAAGCTCGGCTCCCGGAGGGGTTTCTCAGGTTCGCGAGTGTGCTGCTGCTTTGGTGCGTTACGCAAAGCAGTCTGGCACGGCTTTGTTTTTGGTGGGGCATGTGACTAAGGAGGGAGCGTTAGCGGGCCCTCGTGTGTTAGAGCATATGGTAGATAGTGTGCTGTATTTTGAAGGTGAGCAGGATAGTCGTTTTCGTATTATCCGGGCGGTTAAGAACCGCTTTGGTGCGGTGAATGAATTGGGCGTTTTTGCGATGACAGATCGAGGTTTGAAGGAGGTGAGTAATCCTTCGGCAATATTTTTATCTCGGTATGAACACCCAGTGCCAGGCAGTGTGGTGATGGTAACGCGAGATGGTACGCGGCCATTGTTGGTAGAAGTGCAAGCCTTGGTTGATGACAGTCAGATGGGCAACCCCAGGCGCGTGGCGGTTGGTCTGGATCAGAATCGATTGGCTATGTTGTTGGCTGTTTTGAATCGTCATGGTGGTGTTGCGACAATGGGGATGGATGTATTTCTTAATGTCGTTGGTGGTGTGAAAGTTCTGGAGACTGGCTCTGATATGGCGGTGTTGGTTGCTGTGATGTCGAGTTTAAGGAACCTGGCGCTTGATAACCATCTTATTGTATTTGGTGAGGTGGGGCTGTCGGGGGAGATTCGCCCTGTGCCTAACGGTCAGGAGCGGTTGAAGGAAGCAGCAAAGCACGGGTTTAAGCGGGCGATTGTACCTAAGGCGAATACCCCTAAGGATTCGATTGATGGTATGGAGGTTGTTGGGGTGAGTTGGTTGTCTGAAGCGCTGGAGGCGGTGACCTAGTTTGGGTTTAGGTCATCGTACTTCCGCGGGTTTAGTCGTTATGGAAGCTATCTAAATCTGTATAAAGAGATAATGCTTCAAGTTCCCGTTCCAGCAATTCACTGTTGCCAGTATTGAGCTCCACAATACGACGTAGGTGAGAGGCGCTATCCACGTCCATATGCTCGCAGACCATGCCAATATGGTCATCTTCTACGTGGGTGATTTTCCCCTCGACCTCTATCTGCGTGTTGTTGTCAGATAACGTGAGTTTTAGGATAACTTCACCGCCGAGTTCAAGGGGAGCATTTTCTGGGCGTTGAATCAGCGCACCTTTAAGCGAAATATCGATCACTTTGGTATCCCATTGATCCTTTGGGGTGATCAGAGTTGCTATTGCGTCAAATTGTATGCGGGTAAAATGTCGCTTTTCGGTCATTGTGAGCACTTTTTGATTGGGAAGGGCTGGTCTGGAGCCCTTAAGCAAGTTTAAGATGTCGTTATCTTAATGGTAGACTAGAAATGCTTCAAATAAAGGGATATTGTCCGGAATTAGGTGTTGGGGGCTTTCACTGTAGTGATTGGTGGAGCTTTTCTTTACATGGAATAAGACAACAAAATAGCGAGAAAAGGATGAATATAAAACGTGTAGTTGCACAGGGCTTTGTGATTGTTCTGGTTGGATTGATTGCTGGGTGTGGTCAGTTAATGGTCAAGAGCAGTCAGGGGAAGGATATTACCTTGATTAGTCCGTTATATACGCAGGTTAATTTGCACCCTGATGAGCATAGAAAACGGTTGTATGCTCTTAATTTTCAGCAAGCAGGTCTTTTGCCGCTTTGTAGCGAAGTTGAAATACTGTCGATTAAAAAGAAAGCGATGAAGTTCCGTGTGAAATCAACAGGAGCAGAGTATGTATACTATACGCATCGGGCCATCAGTGGTGGGCTGGCTGCAAATATCCCTGAATATTTTGGGGCACAGTGTAATACGGATAATGTGAAGCGATTAAGTAAAATAGATAGAAAAGGTATTAAGATTGGCAAAGTGTTAAAAGGCATGACAAAAAAGGGTGTGGAGTATGCAATTGGATACCCACCAAAACACCGAACTCCCTCTGCTGAGATGGAAACATGGAGGTACTGGAAAAATCGGTATGCAACAATGACAGTAAGTTTTAACGAGCAAGGTAAGGTTGAACTTATCAAAGGCGGTAGCTGATGTTCTGGTGAGTTATTTTGAGCCACAGTTAATGCAAATAGAAAAGGCGCCGAAAGTAAAGCGTCTTTTCTATTTGCGGGTGAAGGATAAGTAACAAACATTAACCAAAAGTTGTCATCGGTAATGGTGGGACCGCAGGGTTTTTGGTAGAATTGCGCAACTTTTCGGTGCAGGTGTGGTCGAGAGCAAATGGAAGCTCTGAATCGGTAATGATTGTCCTTCTAGTTTATTGATTAATAAAAGTATTTTGTTGCTATCTTAGTTGTTGGTGGAGTTCCTGTATGGATGATAACGCTATCCATTTACATGTAAAGCAGTGGTATGCCTGGGCTCCCGGTGTCGAAGATGTTGATCAGTGGCGGCGGTGGGCTGACGGTTCGTTGATGTTTGCTATTGATGCAGTGCCTGCGCTGCCATTTATTAAGCCAATGTTACGTCGTCGGTTGAGTCAATTGAGCAAAATGGCAGTGAAGGCTGCTTTTGAATGCCTCAATAAAGAAAGTAATGATTTTATCGCAGATCGAACCGTTTTCTGTTCGCGTCATGGTGAATTAACAAGAACAGTGGGTTTGTTAGAGGCGCTTGCCAGTGGAGACGAGCTGTCTCCAACAGGGTTTAGTTTGTCGGTGCATAATGCTGCTTCAGGGTTATATTCAATCGCTAGGGGAGATACCGCACCTTCTGTATCGATCGCTGCGGGGCGAGACACGCTGATTGAGGGTGTGCGAGAAGCTGCCATGTTGTTGGCCGAGAGCGGAATCAATACAGTATTGGTGGTTGTGGCGGATGAACCGTTACCTTCTTACCTTCTTCAGTATGCTGATGAGAAGCAAGGCCCGTTTGCTTTGGCGATATTATTGTCAAAAGCTGATGTTGGTAAAGGGTGCTCATTTACGGCGTTGTATGACCAGCAACAAGACGTTGACTCAAAAGAACCTCAATCTTTAGAATTTATCCGGTTTATGTTATCCGGCTCAAACTCCGTGGTTATGTCTGGGGCTCGTTGTGATTGGCAGTGGCAGCAGAATGTTGAGATGCAAAATGTTTAGCCGGCTCAATTACTACTGGCGCTTGATAGCAACGGCTATCAGCTTTTTGATTTTTGGTTTAGGTGGTGTATTACTGAGCCTGACAGTTTTCCCTATTGTGAATCTTCTGATACGGGATCAGAAAAGACGAAAAACGGTTGGTCAGTATATAGTGCACTTGTCCTTTCGTTTCTTTATTGGTTTTATGAATCGAACGGATATCTTAGATTATGAAATTGTTGGTCGAGAAAAATTAGATGGACAGCCTTGTTTGATTCTCGCCAATCACCCTTCACTAATTGATGTTGTGTTTTTGATTTCATTTATGAAAAAAGTGGACTGTATTGTTAAGCAGTCGTTGTTGCGTAACCCGTTTACCGTTGGGCCGGTGAGAGCGGCTGGGTATATTGGTAATAGTGGCGCAGAGCGATTAGTTGACGATTGTGTTAAGAGCTTGGCATCGGGGAATTCCTTGGTGATGTTTCCTGAGGGGACTCGAAGTAAACCAGGGCAGCCCTTAACTTTTCAACGGGGTGCGGCCAACATGGTAGTGAGGGCCGAGTGCCCCATTCGACCAGTAACCATTAGCTTTAACCCCGCCACCTTAACGAAGGCTGAAAAGTGGTATCAGATACCATCAACAAAAACTAAAGTAGTTATTTGTGTTGGCGATGATTTGGATGTAATGCCATTGATTTCATCGGCACCTAATCAAACAATAGCGACAAGGCAATTGACCCGCTATTTAGAAGAATATTTTACTAAGGAGATAACAGCGAATGGCTGATTTAGCAGTAGAGATTAAGCAGCTTATTATTGAGGCTCTGGATTTAGAGGATATGACAATTGATGATATTAACAGTGATGAACCTTTGTTTGGGGATGGTTTAGGGCTGGACTCAATAGATGCTTTGGAGCTAGGGCTCGCATTAAAAAATAAGTATCAAATTACTATCGATGCGGAGTCTGAAAATACAAAGAAACACTTTGCATCTGTTTCAGCATTGGTTGCGTTTATTTCAGCAAATTCAGAAGGGAAGTAGGATGAAGACAAAAGAAGAGTTGTTTGCAGAATTACAAGATATTTTCGTAGAACTGTTTGAGCTAGATAAAGACGATGTGACGTTAGAGGCAACGTTATATGACGAATTGGATATTGATAGTATTGATGCGGTTGATTTGGTTGTGAAGCTAAAAGAAGTCACTGGAAAGAAAATTCAACCTGAAGAATTCAAAGCCGTTCGAACCGTCAGTGATGTGGTTGAAGCGGTATATGCACTTCAATAAAACAATTGAAACGCCTACCTACTATTAGTGCTTGAAGAAGTGACTCGATGTTATTAAAAGCGATCATTGGAATACTTGTACTTCTATACCCTGTGGCTGTTTATTTTGGCTTGCAGGTGTTTGAGGTGAAAACACTTGGCATTTTGTTGCTGGGGGTCGTTGTGGTGCGGATGTTTTTGTCGAAGGCGTCTGTAACCAAGCAACTGTTGGTGATTTCGGGTGGCGGAATTTTATTGGCTGGTATTATCGTGTTTACGAATGATGCGTTGTATTTGAAATTGTATCCCGTACTTATGAATGCATTGATGTTTTCAGTGTTTTTTACCAGTTTACTGAGGCCGCCTAGCGCCGTTGAACGTTTGGCCCGCATTCAAGAGCCGGAGCTGGATGCTCATGGTGTTGCTTATACACGGAAAGTGACCATGTTGTGGTGTGTGTTTTTCTTGATGAATGGGGCGATAGCGTTGTGGACAGTGTTTGTTGGGACAATGGCCCAATGGACGTTATATAACGGTTTTATATCCTATGTGCTTATTGGTGTATTGATGGCGGTTGAGTTTACTGTGCGTTTATGGGTAAAAAAACACAAAGGTGAAATGAATGCCTGAGGTTTTTTCCGTTGATGTTCGCGGCGTGAGGCGGCTTGGTAAGTTGTTTAGTGCTGTGCGAAGTGGGCATGAGTGTGTTGCGTGGTCTGACGATCGAGACGTGGCAAAGCGTGGCATTTCGTTTGCGCAATTTGAGCAGGACGTTGCCGCTTTGGTTGCGTACTTTGCTGTTGGTGACAATGCAGGGAAGAAGTGGGCATTATATTGTGAGGATAGTTATCAGTTTTTAGTCGGTTTAATGGCTATGCTACATAGCGATATCACTCCGGTATTGCCGATGAATATACAGCCAGGTGTGGTTGATACGTTAACTCGACGTGTTGATGGTTTTGTTTCTGATGTCAAGTTGTTATCTGATTCAGTGGTTTTGTTGCCTTTATCGTCAGATCAAGTTTTGAGCCCAAAAATAGTAGAGGCCTTACGGCGGGCAGCTGATTTTTCTGAACGAATGATAGAAATTTATACTTCTGGATCTACCGGTGAGCCAGAAGTGATTGTTAAGAAAATAGGTCAATTTGAAGAAGAAGTAATAACGCTGGAGAATTGTTGGGGGCGAGGCTTGGGGACGGCCGCAACTGTTGCGACGGTTTCACACCAACATATTTATGGATTGCTTTTTCGGTTGCTTTGGCCTGCTTGTACTGGGCGAACTTTCTTTTCTCGGCGTTTTGAATTTCCTGAAGATATGGCTGTTGCGATTAAACAGTTTTCAGGGTGTAAAAGTCAGTCGGTGGTGATTGTCTCTAGTCCGGCACATCTTAAGAGAGTGTCTGACAATGCGGGCCTTACCGGGGTGGGTGACATTGCCCCTGTTACATTTTCCTCAGGCGGGCCGTTGGCGTTTGATGCCAATATGCAATATCAGTTGATTACTGGTAGCCGAGTTACTGAAGTTTTTGGTAGTTCGGAAACTGGCGGTGTTGGCTTTCGCGTTATACCCCATGGGAGTAGCGAAATTGATAACAATCTACGCTGGGTGCCCTTTGAGGGTGTGGAGCTTTCACTTGTTGATGGCTTGTTGCGGGTAAAATCGAAGCACTGTGTTGCCGTTGATGATTGGTTTCAGATGGGAGATAAAGTTGAATTTCTTGACGATGGATTGTTTTTATTGCGAGGCCGAGCGGATCGTATTGCAAAAGTTGAAGAAAAGCGTGTATCTCTCAGTGGCGTAGAAGTGTTGCTATTAAAACATGACTGGTTAAGCGACGTTAAGGTGGTGGTATTAGAGGGGCGTAGGCAATGTTTAGGTGTCGTCGCATGTCTGTCGTCTGAAGGTGGTAAGGCGCTGGAATTACAGAATAAGCGTGCCGTAGTTAATGTGTTGCGAGAACATTTGGCCTCAGTGTTTGAGCCAGTTGTTCTTCCGCGAAAATGGCGTTTTGTGAGTGCGATGCCTATAAACGCACAAGGGAAGACAGTTGTCAGTGATCTCTGCTTGCTGTTTGATAAAGTGGATATTGAAAATGACCAATAAGTGTATTTATCCTGATGTTTTGGCAACGAATCATACCGATGACAGTGTGGTTTTGACATTGTTCGTGCCAGAAACGTTGTTGTATTTTGATGGTCATTTTGATCAGGCCTCATTGCTACCCGGTGTTGTCCAAATAGATTGGGCTGTGCATTTTGGACGTCAACTGTTTAATTGTTCAGGCGAGTTTTCCCACCTTGAAGTTATTAAATTTAAAGAAGTTATCTCTCCTAATCAGCAAGTAGTGCTAACACTGCAGTTTAAAGAAAATAAAAATAAGCTGTTATTCAGCTATCAGTCAGATAACGGCGCGTGTTCGTCAGGAAGGGTTGCGTTTGATCAAGAGGAGATCGTTAAGCATGGATAGCCAAGAAGGTATTCAAGTAGCTGTTGTTATTCCAGTGTATAACCATGGAGGTGCATTGGATTATGTTTTAGATCAGTTGGCGCCTTATAACTTGCCTTGTTTGTTGGTTGATGATGGTAGTGATGAGTCGTGCCGGCGTGTTATTGAGAGTGCGACAAAAGTAAGAGATTGGGTGACAAGCATACGTTTTTCGAATAATCAGGGAAAGGGTGCGGCTGTTACTGCAGGTTTAATGACGTTAGAGTTGCAAGGTGGTGTGACGCATGTAATGCAAATCGATGCTGACGGGCAACATAATTTGGATGATATCCCCACGTTTTTGAAAGCAGTCGAAAAAAACCCAGACGCATTAATTTTGGGACAGGCAAAGTATGATGAAACTGTACCCAAAGCGCGCTTGTATGGGCGTTATATTACACATGCGTGGGTCTGGATTGAAACACTCTCTTTTTCTGTAAAGGATACGATGTGTGGGTTTCGTGTGTATCCATTAACGTTAACAAATGATGTGATTCGTTCATCAAGTTTAGGGAGGCGAATGGCATTTGATACTGAAGTTGTTGTGCGTTTATTTTGGCGTGATGTGCGTGTTATTAATATTCCAACGTTGGTGCATTATCCCTACGATGGTGTATCTCACTTTTCTGCACTAACGGATAATCTATATATTAGTGCCATGCATAGTCGACTTTTCTTTAAAATGTTATTGAGTTTGCCTCGTTTGTTTGTGAAATTTGGTTTAAAGGGGATGGGTTTTGTCTCAAGAAAGTAATAGCGACAAGTCTGCATCATCAAATGTTACTTCCGAGAAACATTGGGCCTCAATAGAGGAAAGGGGTGTCTATTGGGGAATAACCACGATGGTGTTTATTTATCGGTATTTGGGGCGTTGGATTTTTACCTTAATTCTATACCCGGTAATAGTGTATTTTTTTATTGTTGGTAGAGACGCAAGGCGACATTCGCAAGAGTTTCTGTCGAGAGCGTATGCTTTTGATCCAGAAGCAAGTCCGTTTCAGCATTCGCCTTCGTTGTGGTCGAGCTTTCGGCATTTGCTATCATTTGGGAATTCCCTTATTGATAAAATTGCCTCTTGGTTAGGGCGAGTGTCTGTTGATTCCATTGAATTTAAAAATCGCCAGATTTTTCTCGATGTGGTGAAAGAGCAACGTGGCGGTATTATATTGGCCTCACATATCGGCAATATGGAATTATGCCGGGCGATGGGACAAAACCAGCATAAGATGAAACTCAATGTGTTGGTGCATACCCATCATGCAGAAAATTTTAACCGAGTATTGAGAAAAAGTAACCCTAATGTTACCGCTGAGCTATTGCAGGTAACGTCGGTTGGCCCTGATACCGCGATGATGCTGCAAGATAAAGTGGCTAATGGTGAGATGGTTATTATTGTCGGGGATCGATTGTCCGTAAGTACACCGGGTAGAAATATTCGATTAGATTTCTTGGGCAAACCAGCTTCGTTTCCCCAGGGGCCGTTTATTTTGGCAAGCCTACTTAAGTGTCCTGTTTATTTGCTGTTTTGTGTAAAAGAGAGAAAAGGTTTTAGTATTCACTTTGAGTCTTTTGCAGAGAGAGTTGTATTGCCAAGAAAAACCAGGGAAGAAGCGCTTAATGGTGTAACGGAAGCTTATGCAAGACGGCTTGAGTATTTTGCCGTGCGCTATCCTTTGCAATGGTATAACTTTTTTGATTTTTGGTATAAGCACTAAACCAATGCAGTGTAGTGTAGTGTAGTGCAGATGGTGTAGGAAAAAGAGTTTTTTATCTTTAGTAGCAGTGTTTTAGTAAAAGTTTTTCAGTGACAAAATTTGAATAATAGAAAATGTCGAGATAAATAATGAGCAGTGAAGAGAACAGCAATATGTCATTATGGAATAGCAAGCCGTCAACGGTAGTGGCTTTTGGCGGGCGGGAAGTGACCCTAGAAGAGGTTGTTGATATTGCCTACGGACGTTCGTTTGTAGAAGTTTCTGATGATGGTGAATTTCGGGAGCGTGTTATTAAGGGCGCTGAGTTTCTTGATAAATTATGGAAAGAAGATGGTGCTATTTACGGGGTTACGACAGGGTACGGGGATTCCTGTACCGTTGAGGTGCCACCCCACTTGGTACAAGAGTTACCTTATCACTTGCTGCGTTTTCACGGTTGTGGTTTAGGTAAAGACTTTACACCCAATCTGGCGATGGCAATTTTGGCAACTCGACTGTCATCACTTAGTCGTGGTTATTCCGGTGTAAGGATGGATGTGTTAAATCAGTTAGCTTTGTTGATTAACAAACGTATCGTTCCTGTTATTCCAGAGGAAGGTTCGGTGGGTGCTAGTGGTGATTTAACGCCGCTGTCTTATGTCGCTGGAGTTTTGGTGGCCGAGCGAGATGTGTTTTTTGAAGGGACTCAGCAAGCCTCAACAGATGTTTATGATTCCCTCGGCTTGTCTCCCATTGAACTAAAACCTAAAGAAGCGCTAGCAATCATGAATGGCACTGCGGCAATGACTGGCGTAGCCTGTGTTGCCTTTAAGCGAGCGGAATATTTGGCTAAGTTGACGGCGCGAATTACAAGTTTTGCATCCATTGCATTGGAAGGTAATGCTTACCATTTTGATGAAAAACTATTCTCCGTTAAACCTCACCCTGGTCAGAACCAAATAGCTGCATGGATACGTGATGATTTGATGGCGGATGAGACTCCGCGTAATTCTAGTCGATTACAAGATCGGTATTCCATTCGTTGTGCTCCACATATTATTGGAGTGTTACAAGATGCTCTACCGTGGATGAGGCAGAATATAGAAACGGAATTAAACAGTGCAAACGACAACCCTATTATTGATGGGGTTGGTGAGCATGTATTGCATGGCGGACACTTCTATGGCGGCCATATAGCTTTTGTGATGGATTCAATGAAAAACTGTGTGGCAAATTTGGCTGATCTTATGGATCGTCAAATGGCCTTGTTGATGGATTCGAAATTTAACCATGGGTTGCCAAAAAATCTTTCTGGTGCATCAGAAGAGCGGGCGATGATTAATCATGGTTTTAAAGCGGTTCAGATTGCGGTTTCCGCATGGACGGCTGAGGCACTTAAAGCCACAATGCCTGCGAGTGTGTTTTCTCGCTCTACCGAATGCCATAACCAAGACAAGGTGAGTATGGGCACTATTGCAGCAAGAGATTGCATGCGTGTTCTTGAATTAACTGAGCAGGTTGCGGCAGCGTTATTGTTGTCGGTGTGTCAAGGTGTCGAAATTCGCCAGCGAGAAGGTTCTATTACCGATGTGAATTTGACAACGGCGATGAAGTCAATGAAGCAAGAAGTTTTTGAAAAATTTGATTTTCTAGAAGAAGATCGTCCTCTAGATAAAACGTTAAAGCAGTTTGTGTCATTGATTCAACAGCAGGAATGGGAGCTATATTAAGTGATAAAAAATGCCATTGTTAGTGCTGAGACGTTAATCAAAATTCCTTTTCATGATGTGGATATGATGCGCATTGCATGGCATGGGCATTATGTGAAATATTTCGAAGTGGCACGTTGTGAATTATTTGATGATGTTGGATATGGCTATATGGATATGGTTAACTCCGGCTATGCATGGCCTGTCATTGATTTGAATATTCGATATGTGAAGCCGGCGACATTTGAGCAAAACGTGATTGTCACTTCTGCAGTAGTTGAGTACGAGAGCCGTCTAAAGATTCAATATGAGATTCATGATGAAAAAACCGGAGAGCGTTTAACGAAAGGTCATACGGTTCAGGTTGCGGTTGATATGAAAACCAACGAGATGTGTTTTGCGTCCCCACAAATATTGCTTGATAAACTAGGGGTGGAATAGTGGCAATGTTGCTTTTTTGCATTAGGCGATTATCGATACTGCTATGTGTGGTAAGTGTTTTGTGTTTTGGGTCGCCCGCTTTTTCTACTGTGGGTGATGATATTGATAACTCGTGGAATGTGAAAGCGCTAACCACCTACTTCCCCTTGTATGAGTCAGAACTGCATGTCTTGGATGAAGAAACATTAATACATCAAGGTGTCTCTCTTTCACCTAAAGAAGGTGAGGTGTTGGCTTTTTCACAACAGCGAAAAATAGCGATATTGTCCAAACCGTTATTATCGGAGGGTCAGTTTCTCTATCGCGAGGATTCGGGTATATGCTGGGCTATTAATAAGCCTTTTCCGGCGACATTGGTGTTAACGGGTAGTTCGATCATTCAAAAAAGTGACGATGGCTCGGAACAGGTTATTGATGGTTCAAAGAACCCGATTATTGCAGAGTTGACGGGGTTGTTTACTTCAATATTTGCGGGCGATGGTCAGAAAATATTATCAGCGTTTGATGTGTATTTATTACAAAACAAACCTTCGTTAATGCCTAAGGCTGGCTGGATGTTAGGTATGAAACCTAAGGCTGACCTGATGGTTGGTATTCCCGCGGAGATTCGTATGCTTGGGAAGGGAAATCTTCGTTGGGTATGGTTCTCAAATAAAACGGGTGATCAGACATTGATTGAATTCTCTGCTGTTAATGGCTTGCAAAGTGAAAATGTAGCAGCTCGTTGTTTTGGTCGCACCTAGGATGATTGTATCTGCACCAAATAACACTCAAACAAAGGTTGGAACAGCCTTATTCTGCCTGTTGTTACTTGTTCTTATTGTTGATTTCTTTCGTGTCGTTTCACAGGGCTGGCCGATAGATGGGGATATATTTTCCCTATTACCCAATGGTGCACAGAAAGTTGAGTTGAACTCAGCCATTAGGCAGCACCAGTTGTCAGTGAATAATAAACTACTGTTTTTTGTAGGTGCAGCTGATGTGGCTGCTGCTGAACAGGCAGCCAATTATTTTGAAAGCCAGTTACGTGATACGTTACAGGGGCTTGCTCAGATAAAGGGAGCGTCTTCGATAATAATAACAGGTAGGCTTAATGCTGGGGTTAAGGCTGATTCGGAAGCTAAGGATGGTTCGGAAGTTAAGGGGCATTCATTGCTGTATGATTTCCGTTATCACTTGTTAGATACTAAATCTCGAGATATTTTGCAGGAAGAACACACCCAGGCTCTCATTCAGCAAAGTATGCAATTGTTGTTTTCGCCCTTATCAGTATCCAATTCTTCGTTGTTGGAATACGACCCGCAATTGTTGTTTGTGCAGTATTTATCTGAGCTTTCAGCAAAGCACAGTTCCTTTTCTATAAAAAACCATTGGCTTACGAAAGGATTTGATGACAAAACATATTTTTTCTTGGATGTTGGGCTTGGTGAGAATGCGTTATCGATGGATCAACAGATAGTAATGGTTGATCATATTCGAAAGGTCATGAAGCAGACTGAAATTAATTTTTCTGATGTTGATATTGTTACTGCAGGAGCAGCGTATCACGCAGCAGCGGGAGTAACTCAAGGCAAAAAAGAGATGTCGACAGTCGGGATTGGCAGTGCAATGGGTGTGTTGTTTTTGTTGGTTTTTGTTTTTCGTTCGGTTATCCCTGTGATGTTTAGCCTTGTCGCCATTGGGAGTGGTTCTTTGGCGGCATTGGTTGCCTGTTTTCATGTGTTTGGCAGTGTTCATGTGATGGCGTTGGTTTTTGGGGCAAGCCTTATTGGTGTCACTATCGATTATGCATTTCACTTTTATACGGAAAAAAATTATAACAACGATGCGCAGACGACTAGTGATTTATCAGCAGACCGGGCGTTGCGCCATGTGTTTCCCGGTATATTTTTAGGTATGCTGACCAGCGTCGTTGCTTATCTGTCGATGGGGATGGGGTCGTTTTTACTGATGCAGCAGGTCGCGTTGTTTTCTGCTGTAGGACTTTTTGTCTCCTTTTTATGTGTGGTGTGTTTATTTCCTATTTGGGTAGGATCAACTGGTAGCGTTACTCCGATAGCTAAATGGTATGTCGATATGATGTTAACGCTGCCCACGCTATCTTGGATGCAATACAAGCATATTGTATTGGTTGTTATTGGGTTGCTAATGCTGCCGGGGGTTTTGCGGTTACAGCCACAAGATGATGTGCGTTTGTTGCAAACCTCCCCTGAGCATTTGCAGCAGGAGGAACGGCTTTTTTTTGCAATTATGGGTATCAAGCCTGCTTTTCAATTTTACCTTGTTGGTGGCGAATCCGCTCAGGACGTTTTGGAAAGAGAAGAAGGGCTTATTTCCCAATTAGAATTATTGAAAACTGATGGGGTTTTGGGCGGTATTACCGGTATTACAATGACTTTGCCGAGCGAAAAACGTCAGCGTGAAGATTATCAGTTAAGAGCCGATAGTTATCAGAATGACGCGGGTCAATGGCAGGCGTATTATCAGATGATAGGCTTTTCAGCATTACAGCAAACGGCTTTTCATACCATTTTTCAGGCATCTAAGAACAAGCCTCTTACTTTTGAGCACTTTCGTAAGAGCGACCTATTTAAGCGGGTTAGTACACAATGGATTGGAAATGTTGATCGCCATTTTTACTCCATTGTTACATTAACAAATGTGATGGATGTTGCTCGTTTGAAGATGCTGGCACAAAATACGAGCGATGTTGCCTTGATTGATCAGGCGGGAGATTTTTCTCGATTGTTAGAGAGTTATAGAGAGAGTACGAGTTTGTGGTTGTTGTTGGCATATGGCCTGATTGCATTGTTTCTGTTTTTTCGTTATGGATTCATATCGGCGTTGAGGTATATGGTTCCCCCGGTGTTTGCTGCCTGGGTCTCGTTGGCTGTAATCGGTTATAGCGGCCAAGTGTTTAATCTATTTAATATATTTGCCCTGATTTTGGTGTTGGGTATCGGTATTGATTATGTATTGTTTTTTGCCGAAGGTGGTGATTCCACCGTTAATGCTGCGCCAACCATGTTATCTATCACACTGTCAGCCATTACAACGATATTGTCTTTTGGTTTACTTGCTCTTAGTGAGACCCATGCCATTAGTGGTTTTGGTTTGACGATGCTAATTGGTATCAGTGTGGTCTATTTCCTATCTCCAATATATGCAATGAAGTCTCAAGGAGAGTCATGAAGAAGGTTCCTTCAAAAGTGGATGTAGTTATCATCAGTGCAGGGCCTTCTGGTTCAATTGCCGCTGGTTTGTTAGTGAACAAAGGATATGACGTGTTGGCAAAGGTCTGTAAGGCGGTATATTCCAATTAATACGTTTTTTAGTAACCTGTTGAGAATGCTAAGCACGATAACAATGATGAATGCATATAGATGCGTGTTCATGGTTGTTTTCGTGTTTGCATTAACGGGGTGTTCTTTTGTTAATGGCATCGTTCAGCAACACGTTGGTGACTTGATTACAAGAGACCTTCTTTTGTTGGATGCGAATAGCTATGGAGAAACCGTCGCTATTTCGCAGAGAGTAGAAGTTGATATTGCATCAAATACATTTTCGTTGATACAACAGGTAGAAATCGACAATGATGAAATTCGTTTAGTCGGGGTTACCCACTTTGGATCTCCGTTTTTTACCTTGAGGTACTATGAAGGAAAAGTCGATGCTACCAAAATGGCACAGCTTCCTGAGGCATTTCGACCAGAGTTAGTATTGCGTGATTTTCAATTTGCATTTTGGAATGTTGATGTGCTTCAACAAGCCTACCAAGAGGTAGGGTATTTAGTGATAGAAGGTGAGTTGACGCGAGTGTTACAAAAAGATGGAAAAAATGTTATGACGGTGGCCTATCAAAATTCCAGCCCATTGAAAGGTGGTGTTCAGTTAATTCATCATGGATTTGGGTATCAAATAGTATTTGATACCCTTGATGTTCAACGACTAGAGAATGAATAAGTGCTAGGTAGAAAAGAATGATTAGGGGAATGTTATGCCAGTATATTTGAATGCTTTGGGTATTGCTTGTGCTTTGGGTGAAAGCAAGCAGTCGATCGCTAATGCATTGTTTTCTGATCATGCTACCGGCCAAAGTGGTGGTTTAGTTGAAACTGATCAGTATATTCAACAGCGCGCTGTTATCGTCGGGGCTTTACCATTTGACCTGCCCTCTTTAGGCGCCGAATTTTCCCAGTTTGACTGTCGTAATAACCGTTTGTTGGTTCATGTGCTCAATGAAATTCAAGATGATGTTACGGCAGTCATTTCAACCTATGGCAATAAACGTATTGGTATTGTTCTAGGTTCTAGTACGTCGGGTATTGCTGAGGGTGGTGAGGCATTGACTGCGTTTAAACGTGACGATGTATTACCAGGGGCGTTTCATTATTCGCAACAAGAAATAGGTGGCCCATCCGAGTTTTTGGCTGAATATTTGAATCTACAAGGCCCAGCATTAACAATATCCACCGCATGTTCTTCTAGCGCGAAAGTGTTTGCTTCTGGTCGCCGTCTCATCGAATCGGGGCAATGTGATGCGGTTATTGTCGGTGGTGTAGATACGTTATGTAAGCTGACTTTAAACGGTTTTTCTTCGTTATCGGCGGTATCTTCAGGGTACTGTAATCCTTTCAGCAAAAATCGTGATGGCATTAATATAGGGGAAGGTGCTGCGTTATTTTTGATGTCACACTCCTCTGCGGATATTGCATTGTATGGCGTTGGAGAGGCGTCAGATGCTTATCATATATCTGCACCGCACCCAGAGGGTATTGGCGCGGCTGCAGCGATGAATGCAGCGATTAGTCAGGCCAATATATCCCCCTCGGATATTGATTACGTTAATTTGCACGGCACCGCAACGGCTCAAAATGATGCAATGGAAAGCATTGCTGTATTAAATGTGTTGGGAAATAACACGCCTGTTAGCTCAACAAAAGGATTGGTTGGCCATACATTAGGTGCGGCTGGCGCTATTGAAGTTGGGTTCTGTTACTTAACACTATCGAGTATGAATAAGAATAAAGCATTGCCTCTTCAGGTGTGGGATGGTGAGCCAGATGATAATACTCAGCAGTTACATTTTGTTCAAAAAGACGATGCTTTGAATCGTAATAAAAGCCAACATTTTTGTTTAAGTAATTCATTTGCGTTTGGTGGCAGCAATGTCTCCGTTGTTATTGGGAGTGTTGGATGAATATTTCTGAGTTAACCGTAGAAGAGGTTATCCCTCACTCTAGAAAAATGGTATTTCTCGATAAATTAGAAAGTGCGGACGAGTCACATTTGCTTGCCTCGATGTGTATTCGCGAAGATGCTTATTTTATAAAAGAAGCGTCGGTTCCGGCTTGGGTTGGTATTGAATATATGGCACAAGCTATTGCGGCGTATGCCGGTGTTCTTGCAAAAAATGAGGGAGAACCCATTAAGGTTGGGTTGTTACTGGGGACGCGCCGATATACCTCTAAGGTGCCGAGTTTTCCTTTAGGCCAAACGTTATTTATACGAGTTGAGCCTTTACACAACGAAGAATCAGGGCTTGGTGTTTTTGAATGCGGAATATATCCCGCAACTGATACTGGGGAATGTGCGAAAGAGCCTTGGGTTGTCGCAAATTTAAATGTGTATCAACCTCATGATGTTGATGCATTTCTAGCAGGAGAAAGATAGTGAAGCAATTAACCGGGCAGCTAACAATGAAACCTCGCGATCAGTGGGTTCTAGTTACAGGGTCAAGTAGAGGTATTGGTCGAAGTGTTGCGTTACAGTTGGCGAAAGATGGGTTTAGCGTTGTAGTGCATTGCCGCTCGGGTTTAAGTCAGGCAGAAACAACCTGCAATGATATTCGCGAGATAGGTGTACAGGCTCGTATCTTACAGTTTGATATTTCAGACAGGGATACTACGACACAAACTATTGCCGGCGATATCGAGGCGCATGGCGCTTATTATGGCATTGTTGCAAATGCCGGCATTGCTTCTGATAATGCCTTTCCGTCAATGACCGGCGAGCAGTGGGATGACGTGATAAGCACGAACTTAGGCGGTTTTTACAATGTACTGCATCCCGCGATTATGCCGATGGTGCGTGCTAAAAAAGGCGGCCGTATCGTGACCTTGTCCTCAGTATCCGGAATGATGGGGAATAGAGGGCAAACTAATTACAGTGCAGCAAAAGCAGGTATTATTGGTGCGACCAAATCTTTGGCAATTGAGTTGGCAAAGCGTAAAATAACGGTCAATTGTGTAGCTCCTGGTTTGATCGAAACAGATATGTTGGAAGACCTATCTCTTGACGATGTGAAGAATATGATACCAGTCAGGCGTTTAGGTAAGCCAGAAGAAGTAGCGAGTTTGGTAGGGTATTTGTTTTCAGATGGCGCGGCTTATATTACGCGCCAAGTAATTTCGGTAAATGGTGGTATGTTTTGATGAAACGCGTTGTTGTTACAGGTATGGCAAGTATTACGTCGCTAGGGCAAGACTGGGAAACGTTTTCTAGCAACTTGCGAGACAAGCAGAGCGGCATCCGTTATATGGATGAGTGGGACGTGTACGAGGGCCTTAACACCCGCCTGGGTGGGCCGGTGATGGATTTTGAAAAACCATCTCATTATACGCGAAGGCAACTTCGAGGCATGGGACGTATTGCTGTGTTATCTACTCGAGCTGCAGAGCTTGCGCTCGAACAAGCAGGACTGCTGGGTGATCCTATAGTGCAATCCGGTGATATGGGGGTTTCTTTTGGTTCAAGCTCAGGCACACCCTCGGCGGTTGGTGATTTTGGTAATATGCTGATTAATAAACGAACCGATGGGCTGAATGCGACAACCTATATCAAAATGATGTCTCATACGGCCCCTGTTAATATCGGTGTGTTTTTTGGTCTTCAAGGGCGAGTTATCACTACGTCGTCGGCCTGTACTTCAGGAAGCCAAGGTATTGGCTATGCTTATGAAGCTATCCAGGCGGGCAAGCAAAAAGCCATGATCGCCGGGGGGGCTGAAGAGCAATGCGCAACTCAATCTGCGGTATTTGATACCTTGTTTGCCACTAGCTTAATGAATGAGAGTCCTACTCGTTCACCTCGACCATTTGATAAAGACAGAGATGGCTTGGTTATCGGAGAGGGCTCTGGAGCGCTTATTCTGGAAGAATATGAATTCGCGAAAGCTAGAGGGGCCAATATTATCGCGGAGATAGTAGGGTTTGGTACCAACTCTGATGGAAAACATATTACATCACCCTCTAAAGAAACAATGCAGGGTGCGATGAAACTGGCGCTGCAGGATGCTGATTTACCTGCTTCGGCTATTGGTTTTGTGTGTGCTCACGGTACCGCAACGGAGCAGGGAGATATAGCAGAGTCTCAGGCCACGTTTGGGCAGTTTGGTAACAATATGCCAATTACATCGCTGAAAGGTTACTTGGGGCACACATTAGGCGCTTGTGGTGCAATAGAAGCTTGGGCGTCAATCCAAATGATGAATAATGACTGGTACGCAGCGAACATTAACTTGGATAATGTTGATGAGCGTTGTGCTGACCTGGATTATATTGTTGGAACGGGGCGGGAAATGAGCAATGAATACGTGATGAGTAATAATTTTGCGTTTGGCGGAATTAATACATCGTTAATTTTTAAGCGTATGTCGTAGCAGGCTTTGAATATGAAAAGCTTTTAGATTATCTGTTATTTAAAGCTTTTCATTAGTTTCTTACCGTATAGTTTCCCAAACACGTCATGGATGAAAAGGTTTAATAAATGGGGAAGCCTGGGTAAAGGACGTAATACATCAATGATTAAAATTACTCTTGTTCCATTGGAATCATTGATTACCTCGTGGTCCCAACTGTCATCAAACAAAATACTTTCACCCTCAGCCCACGTGTGAAATTCATTTTTGATGCGAATCTTTGGTGGCTTTTCTGAGGGGATTCTTAAGCCGAGGTGATAGCGCAGGTAGCCCCTATAAGGGCCGGAGTGGGCTGGAATAGATTTCCCTGGATCTAGTATGGAAAAAAATGCCTGAAATAAATGAGGGATAGAATCAAGCATCTCCGTTGTATTTGGGCATAGCGCTCGATTTTTCTTTGGTTTTTGACCAAAGCTGTACAAGAGAAATACTTTCCAGTTTTTTTCTGGATTGACCTCGCCGGATATTTTATATTGCCAGTTATCTACTTCGTGATACTTGGGGATATCAAGAGGAAGGATAGTATCGAGTTCAGTTTGTATTTTTTCAATATTTTGTTCTAATAGTCTTAGAGCTGGGGATGTACTATCAATATCAAAAAATACGGGACGCTCTCCACCTCCAATATAGTGATTAAATATTGGATTGAAGAGACGAAAAGGATTGCTGATTGCCATGTTTAGACACCCAATATCATACGTATTGTTTTTGCAGACTTAACCGTTTTCACGGTATTATTGGATAAGCCTAACTCGATTTTTGTATTTGCTTTGCAGGGATCGATATATGTGCCAAATATTCTATCCCATATGACAAGAACCGTACCGAAATTTTTGTCACGATATTGCTCTTTTGCATGGTGTAGCCGATGAAATCGTGGCGTCATAATAAAACGTTCGGCTTTTCCTAGCGTAATATCAAAATTTGCATGTTGCCAAAACTGTATAAAGATTCCAAAGGTAAATGCTGAGATTGATTCAATTCGTGTAAGGCCGAGTGCGTAAATTAGCAATACTTGAGGGGTGAGGAAGAGGAACGTGTGAATCAAACTCGCTCGAAACCCAGAAAACCAATAAAGTTGCTCAATGGAGTGATGCCAAGTATGAAAGCGCCAAAACCGAGGGTTGTGCATGCCTCTGTGTATCCAATATAAACAAAAGTCTACGATGATAATGGCTAAAATAACACGAGGTATCGAAGGTATGTTTGCGTAGAGGCTGTGAAGGCTAGAAAATGAGGTTTCGAAGAAAGACGTTAACGTTTCCCCTATTTCTTTAAGAGAAAATCGAGATAGACGGCCGAATGCAAAAATTGCAAAAAATCCAATGATATCAAGCCTAAGGTGAACTTTTTTATCTGTCTTAACAATCGGCCTACGTCGTTCAGCAAAAATAAAGACAAATATTAACGCAATAGCGACAACACCTTCTAATTGTTCTGCTCGCATGTGATGAACCCTTTGATTTTAATGTTATTTTTATGAGCTGTATTCTGAAGATATTAAAAAGTGTTTTCTAGTTTAATAACGAAACATTATGTAAGTTAGTTCACTATTTAGTAACATTAGCCTAGATGTTGCTACGTTTTGTTAATGTAAATCCTTTCGGCTTGTTTCAAATTGGGTAATCCTATATCTTTTGATCCATTGCTTTTATTTGATTCTGGTTTTTCTATCGTTTGATAGATTGATAAGGTGTGGCTGTGTATATATTTAAAGTGGCAAAGACCACTGTGGAAATAAATGAGTGCCAGAAGCTCTTATATAAAGTTTTTGTTGAAGAGGAGGGGTTTGAACTTACAATTCCTGATAAGTTTGAAAGCAGGTCTGTCTACTATTACGCGGAATATGAAAATGGTGTCGTGGCTTGTTTGAGATTTGTGAGTGCAACGCAATCCGAAATTGGACTTCCTTTACACGACCCTGCGCCTTATGTATCTTTTGATAATAGGTTTACCCATGCTGAAGTTTCTCGATGGGTGGTCGCAAAAGATCACAGGGGAAAGATGCTCTCTACCAGTGCTTATAAGCAGTGTTGGGAAACTGCAGAAGAATTAGGTTATGAATTTGTGGTTTCTGAGGCTCGGTATGCTGCAAGAGTATTGCATAAAAGGATTGGTTTTAAAGAATACTCGGAAGCGTTTCATGATCCGGATATGACTGTGGCTGGAGACGTAGAGAATCAACCTAATGCAATTATAATGCGAGCAAAAGTTAGTGATCTTGTTGCAAAAAATTCGATCAACAATAGTGCAAAGGCAGCGGTGGTAGTGGAGCAGTACGTAAATATTCGTTAGGGTCTTATATGAAAAAATATAAATTTAGACTTGCGGAAAAAAAAGACTCAGATGGCTTAGTTAATTTGTTTCGATTGACGCCACAAGAGGGACGCGTAGTTATAAATTTTGAGCGAAACCCCGATTATTTTATTGGTAATGGAGTTGTTGCTTCAGATACCTTTGTGTTGATTGCAATAGAGACCTCTAGCGGGAATGTGGTCGGCTGTTCTAGCTTTGGATGTCGAGAGGTTTTTGTTAATGGAAAACCAAAAAAGATCAGGTACGCTGGTGATTTAAGAGTTCATCCTGATCATCGCCAGGGCATTGTTCTTGTAGGTATTTACCGTGAGTCACGTAAGCATCTAACTGAAAATGAATGGATGCAAACGGCGGTTCTTGAAGAAAATTTGGCTTCTATTAATACCATTACAAAAAAACGATCCTCGTTGCCATCTTACTATCGTTGCGGGAGGCTAAAGTCACATTTAGTATATGTGCCACGTAAAGTAAGTAGGGTTACGAAAAAAACGTTTAACATAAGAAATGCTACCAGTGCTGATGTCGAGAACATGCAGATTTATTTTGATGGGTTAGCACCTGAGTATCAATTTTATCCTGTTTATAAATTTGAAAATATTCAGAAAAACGACCCCTATTATTTCGGACTAAAGATTGAAGACTACTCTTTATGCATAAACCCTAATGGCGAATTGATTGGTGTTCTTGGTATTTGGAATCAAAAACAGTTTAAACAAACTCGAATTATGGATTATAAAGGTGGGATGCAATATGTTCGGTATCTCTATAATCTTTATAGCATGCTTGTAGGTGCTTTGCGTTTGCCTTCCGTTGGAGGGGAGCTTGATTATATGAGCCTTCATTCATTGTTAATAAAAGATAATGATCCAGAAGTGTTTGACGCATTACTATGCCATTGTTTTGAACGACTAAAGTTAATGGGTTGTGGTGCACTGTTGGTTGGTGTTATGGATGATGATGCTTTGAAGCATGTGATAGGGAGGTTTAGGTGTCGAGAACATTATACTCTGCACTATTTAGCAACTTATGGTGATTTTGATCCAAGAGAAATTCTGGACTCACGAAGCTTATACTTGGAAACGGTGCGATTATAGCTATGTTTAATCCAGGCCGTGATTATTTGGGGGAGTGGTTTTCTGAAAGGAGGGTGCTAGGTATTGATGACCTTATTGTTGTCGGGGCGGTAGATCTAAGTGATGGTTCGGTGATTTGGGATAGATATCACCATGCAGATAAAGACGGCATTGGAGTTTTATCAAATTATTTGGAAAAAAAAGGGTACGGAGCACAAAAGAAACCGCAGCAACGTTTTACACCACCAAATTCTTTTGTAGAGCGATTGCGTTTGACGGTGAATCCTTTTGGAAATGAGCTGCCTCTAGCAACTGACTGGCAGCATTATGATAAGGAGAGAGCTAACCATTCTACGTTGGCATGGCAGGTTTTGTCTGTTGAGGAGAGTGACCTTATAGATCAAAACGCCAAGATTTCCGCTGCAACGGTCAATAGTTTTTGGTTGTGGGCCCTCAATCGCACCGTATCACCGTTAATTAAGGGCGGCGGAGAAGTTTCCTGGTTTTTTCCTGTTAATTTACGAGGGCAACTTAAAAAAACCAATCCAGAGGCTAATCACTCCTCAGGCATCTATTTTAATGTTACAAAAAATGCTGATTCTAAAGCGATTCAGAAAAAAATATCTACCCAGCTTAAGCGGCAAAGTCATTGGGGGTTGGCATATCAAGCACAAATAGGGGCAATGTTAGGTTCCGGTTTTATGAGGTTTGTGCTTAATAAATCTATCAAAGGATCGCGGATGGTGGGCTCTTTAAGTATGCTTGGCGAATGGCCTACCTCCAGACAGAGCACAAATAATAATGAAGCCATTATTATTTGTGCTCCTGGTAGTCCAATGTATCCTATTGCTACAGGGGTAATAAAATGGAATGACCAGTACACAGTTTGTTTGCGAGTTAACTCTGTGTTGGGGAGTACACAGGGTCAAACCGATGATATGTTGCAAGAATGGATAGGAAACCTTGTTTCAGGCGAATAATTGGGTGTTAGCGGTGAAGGTTAAGTTTCTCAAAAAGAAAGGCATCATCAAAATGTCGTTGTCCAATAAATGCAATAGCATGGCGGCCTTTTTGGCGCATTGCCCCTGCATTAACAACGCCTAATGGCCACAAAAACCAGCGCTCTTTTCTTGCAGATTGTCCAATAATTCCATTTTTTTCAAATAGACTCCTAGGGCGATTTTTTGTTGGGAGTCGACTTAACGATGTGTAGTCGGAGAACTCATAAAACGTCGATTCCTCACTTTTGGAATGAAGGTTGGAGTGTGGTTGTGAAACACCGACGATATAATGTGAAGAGCTATCAATGTTTAACGTGATAGGGTGTGTTGAATCTAAGGTGACGTTATTGATGCTGAAAAATAGCGGAGATTCGACGCTATTGTTTGTTATATCGTAAACAACCCCTTGCGGCAAAAACACTTTATGATAGCAGCCGCACTGGTGAATGCTGTCATAGAAGAAAGGTTTTCCTTGGGTGTCTAGGGTTACTCGCCAAATAATACCGTCTAGCACTCCAGCATATATATCAAAGCTCGATTGAGTAGGTCTTTCCGGAAACCAAAATCCATAATTTAGTTGTATTAATATCTGCTCGTTGAGTCGCGTGTAAGTGATAAATGTGTATGCACGAGGCTTTTGGGTGTTAACAATAATTTGATCGTTTTGATTCCATTCCGGGGAGCCTAGTTTGTCGCTGCTATTCATTTTCTCTAGAGACAAATTTGGGCTGAAGTGAGCGAGCAAGGTTTGCTTGTCTGATGTGCTAAGTACAGGAATACGTAAAGCGTTAGAAGAATAAGCTTTGGATAATATTTGTTGAATGGATTGAATGTCCAAGGTGGTTCTTGTTTTCGGTTGGTATAGGCTGATCGCAGAATCTGTGTTGGGCCCTGCTTGGTAGCGTGCGGTCATTTCTTTCTGATAGTTTTTCATCGAAGGTTGCGCTAGCCATTGCGTTAGGGGGTACATACCAAAAAAGCGAGCGAGGGTACTGTAGTTGTCTTTTATTGCGAGTCGTTTGATGTTTAGCGGTGAGTTTATTTCTTTTTTTAAAAAGTATGATTCAAGGTTTAAGGTGCATTGGGATATGTTACCAAGTACGTCGCTTTGATTGAATGGTAACGGTAGCTTGATGTCGCTTGGTAAGCGGGCAACCTCTTGTTGGTAGGCATTGATTGCATTCGCATGCAAAGAGGCTTTCCAAGCGATGTGTTCTTGGTGAGTGAGTGTTTGATTAGCAAAGCTGGCAAGGAAACGATCTGAACGATAGATGGGATAACCGTCAATACGTTGAACAGAGGCTTCAAAGAATGTGGACGTGCTAATTGATGTGTCTAGGTTGTCAAAAAAAATGAGACAGCTTTTTTCTTGTTGGGTGGTTCTAACGTAGGGGTCTACAGCGAAGGGATCTGTAGGTTGAATCGAGCACCCGGTCATTGCAAGGATCAGCACAGCAGTGATGAGCTTGATAGCCGTTGGTGGATTATTCTTGAATAAAGGAAAAGTGATTGGATACATTGTTGTAGTTTACGATTTGTTTTTTTAAATTAGAAAGAGAAGTTAAGGTACTTTTATAAGCGACGCGATTTGACATCCACGCGGGAAGGTACCCCCCCGGGTCTAGGTGTGTTTGGTATGTTATATGTATTTGAGCATCATTTAGCGGAATTAATTCCCAAAAGCCACTGAATTTTTTTATCCGAATACGATCTTCAAGCATGCTGATTCTTTCTGGTGTGCTTTTTAGCTGAATGGTGACACTTTTGTTGTTTTTATTCTGTGATAATGTAAATAGTGCAACGGTATCCCGATCTTTGAAGGGCCATTTCGCATTCATTTTAAAATGAACATATGTTTGGTGTTGGTCAGGGCGTTCGAGTATTTTTGCCCCTCCGCTATAGGGAACCCATCGGGTGTTGATGTTTTCATCTTGTAGAAAACTGACTAGTTGTCGCATCGATGCAGTAACGGTTGTCTCGCCTTTGATTTCCCGAAAAGCATCACTGGGCCAGCTTCTGCTGTAAACATTCACATCGTTATTACTAGCTTCTAATACCCATTCGTTGGCGTGTGTTACTTGGGTTACTAAGGGTGTAAATAGCAATAAGCTTGTGAAAAATAATATGAATATTAGTGCTATGTTTTTCATGGTGAATGTTTTTTTAGTCGTGTTAGTTCATTAATATAGACGGTACGTATTGTATCTGCCATTTCATTTGGGTGTTTATCTTCCCAGTCTTCAGGGTAGATAGGGGGGAGAACTTTGATGTGGACAACCCCTGGCTTCATATGCAACGAGCGTGGAGGCAGGACTTTGGCGGAGTCCAGGATGATGATGGGAACAATGGGGCGGTTTGAGCGGCGAGCAAGTCGAAATGCGCCTGAACGGAACTGACCAATCTCGGTGTGTCTGCTTCTTGTTCCTTCCGGTGAAATAGCAACAGATAATGTATGAGAAAGTACAAAGTTGGCATCATCCAAGACATCAGCTTTTGACTGTTTGTTATCTCGATCAACAAATAATGTATCCCCAAATGAAAGTAAAGGGCCGATAACGGGGTGTGACTTTAGCTCTATTTTGGCGACCCCAACGATGTTCTTACGTAATAGGCGACACAATATAATTGGGTCAATCCCGCTTTGGTGGTTGAAGATAAATATCGCAGGGCGGTTATTGTCTATTATGTTAAAACCATCAATAGTTAATCTGAGCCCGGCGGCTATTGATCCTATCCAGCCCAATAGGTAGGTCATGCCATTGAGTGCTTTACGTTTATTTAAGGTTAATATCCACAGTAATAAACCTATAGTGAGGGCAATTGTAGCCGGTACTAAAACGGCCAGAGCCCCATGTACGGTGGCGATTAGTGCTAATGGTTTTCGAAGGCTAAGCGGTTGCTCCAAGATAGATCCTTTGTTTTGGTTGTATTTTGTCCGCGGTGAGCGAGGCTACTTCCCGTTATTTAAGTTTAACATTGCTTTTAATGATCTGCGATAGTATGAAGTATTGGATTGCGGTGCCAAATTATGTAGGCTGTAGCTAGCCGCAGAGTGAACCAATGCGGTTCTTTGAAAAATAAATGGACATTGGGGATAGCTATGAAATTAGGAAGAATGTTAATTGTTTTATGTGTGGCTTTAATTGTCACTGGGTGTACTACAACGGGCCATTTTAAAATACCTGAAGGGTCAGACCTTTATGTATACAGAATGGATAAACCGGTTACGGTTGAAAGTGATGGAAAGGTTACAACAAAACCGTATTTTTGGACTGCTGCTGGAGGCGTGCCTTATCGATTGGATAAAGATGGTGAAACCATTAAGAAAGGCCGTTTAAGAGCAAAGTTTCGAGTGGTGTCTATTTTTTGGCCTCCGGGTGGCGCTATATACTGGCCAATGGGGTTGAACCCCAACATAGAGTATGACTTGGTTAATGACACACAAAACTAATCAATCATGGTTCAAGTGTTAAACGACGGTTCTATTGTTAAGTGAATCGTTTATAGATGGATTTTCGTATAAAAGGGCTCGCTCTTAGAGTCCTTTTATCTGCTGTATGTCATTAATTCTTCATGTTTCTCCTTGATACTGCCTCCACACCATATTTAGCTAATGTTGTTTGTATTTATTTAAATGCATAAAAAAAGCGTTTTTAATGACTGTTGCTGAATGCAAAAAATCAAACTATTGTCTGGCGATTTAAAAAAATGTTCATTTTCAAGAAGCTACGAAATGTGTGAATTTTTCACATTTGCAGGAATGGCAAAGTTGAGCCATATTGAAAATAGGGTTACAAAACAACAACAGAACTAGCTGAACTCTTTGCTATGTTGTGAATATGACATTTGGGATTTTTATGAAAAATGATCATTTGAAAAATAACGTGTTTATTTGATATGGTGAGAATTCTTAAAAAAGTAAATGTTAACGAGTGTTTTGAATCGTACAGTGGTTGGATAACAAATTTTGTGTAATACCCAAACGAAAGTATGAGGTACAAAAAATGCCAGGCATAAGACAGCAAGAACAAGAAACCCCCATCGAGTTTATTGAAGATTTTTTGGCGGAACAAATGGAGGAAACTTCTGAAGCATTGGAGGCAACTAAGGTCAAGCGTAGTAGTGGTGAGTACTTTAGAAAGATTGAGCAACTGTTGGAGCGTAAACAGCTTCATGATGACCTTTCTGATTATGAATGGGACGATTGATCGTTGTTCTGATGTAGATTGTTTTGTAGTAAATGTTGGTTAGATCGGCTGTTTTAATGTAATGGTCGTAGCGGAAGTGTCACTGTGATATGGGTGCCTTTTTTTAGTGTGCTTGTTATGTTGAGATGCCCATCGTGGGCCTCTGCTATAAGCTTGCACAAATACAAGCCTAATCCGTAGCCGCCGGTTTGACGTTGCCTTGCATTGTCTGCACGATAAAAGGGTTCAGTTATATGCGCTAGGTGATCTTCGTCTATGCCGTCCCCCTGATCCTCAAATGTAATGGAAAGAATTGAATTATGTTCAATGCATGAAATATCTATCGGTTTTTCATTACCATACTTCAATCCGTTTCCTATAAGATTCTTTATTAATAATGTTAGCCTCAAAATGTCGCCGTTTAACGTGATGACGGAGGTTGGTAAGTGAGTTCGGATAAGTCGTTTTGGATCTGGCGTTTCATCTTTAATGGTTTTTATCAGTGCGTTAATATTGATGGCTGAAATATGTAAAGCATTGTGCTTTTCATTCAGGCGTTCAGCTTCTAATAGTTCATTAATCAGGTGGTCAAGTTCTGCAAGATCCTCGTTAAGGCTTTGTTTGATTTTTTCGTTGTCGATAAATTCAATGCCTACTTTGGCCCGGGTTAAAGGGGTTCGTAACTCGTGGCTAATCGCCAGTAGCAATTGACGTTTAGCTTCTAGCATTTTTTCTAGCTCTGTGGCCATGCTGTTTACGGCGTTTGTGATTTGTCCAATTTCATCGTTGCGATTGCACTTGATGCGGTAGGATAATTCACCTTTTTCAATACGTTGAGCACCTTGTTTTATTTGTTTGAGAGGTTTAATTAGCCAGTTAATTGCGCGATAGTTGAGATATAGAATGAATCCGCAAAAAAATAGTGCAGCCCACGCCCAAAGATAGCCGTCTTCTCGAATGAAAGGTCTTAGACCGGTTAAATAGAATGTGTAGTCTTGTTTTTTAATGATAAAGAAATGTTGGCTTTGAAATCGCCCCATGGAAAACATTAGGTTTTGGTGGTTTTTATGTCGATGACGGGATCTGCGTTTTTTGATGTTGGCAGGGTTTGTGATTTCTTGTGATGACTTCCATAAAAGGCTAGGCCCCTTGATCATGATTTGAATATGAGACCTATTGGCAACGGTCTTTGCCCTTTGGATGTTGGGCGGTATGCCAATGTCATCTACGATATAGTTTGCATGGTTTCCAAAAAGGGTGGCAAATTTCGAACGTCTGCTTTCGCCATCTTTTGTGGCCATTTTTAGTGAGAACGAGAGAGCGACAAATATACTTGTGGCGGTTACTATAAAAATCAGCAGCAATCGGCCGAACAATGTTTTTTGTGCATTATTAATAGCGTTTAACATTGTTCAACTTCCCCGATAAAAGAATACCCTTTCCCCCATACCGTCTTAATAAAACGAGCTACCTTTTGCGTGTCATGCAGCTTGTGACGAAGTCGGCTGACAAGAGTGTCTACAGCGCGGGAGAATAAGTCTGCATCGATGCCCCTTAGATTATTCATGATGTCATCGCGTGAGAATGCTGTATTCGGGTTTTTCATCAATAACGTGAGCAACAAAAATTCCATTGTAGTAAGTTCAATTGGATGGCCGTCTAGTCGTACTTGTTCTTTTATGAGGTCAATGTGTATGTTAGATGAGGTTAGTTGACGGACTCTTTTGTCTGTATTGCTATTTTCAGCGGTGTTGGTCGTATTGTTTGCGTTACTGTTTTCATTATTATTATGACGACGAAGAATGTTGTGTATGCGTGCGACAAGTTCTCTAGGTTCAAAGGGTTTTGGTAAATAGTCGTCTGCCCCTAGTTCAAGCCCAACGATGCGATCTGTTACTTCACCTCGCGCGGTGAGCATGATGATAGGGGTGTTTTGATAGGCTGATGCCGTATTGCGTATTCTTTTGCATACCGCAAACCCGTCCATTTCAGGGAGCATTATATCAAGAACGATGAGACCAAAGGAGGATAGCTCTAGCGTTTTGAACGCATCGGAAGGGCGTAAGGCGTGAGTCACGGTTAATTCAAATTGTTGGAAATAATCAGACAGTAGAGATCCGAGTTTCTCATCATCATCAACTAGCAGGATGTTTGTCATCGCAGTGTTTTTCAAGATAGTGCTCTTTGTCAGCTATGTAAGGGGCAGGTTTAGTGTCTCTTAGTCCCTGGTGTGGGGCTAGTGTTTTGTCTGAGATGTCACAATTTATTGCATTTGGTCACGTTGTTGACAAGGTTTTGAACGCTGGATTTTATAAGGTGTGGTTATACCTGCTGTCATCGTTGCTAAATATTAAACAACAAGGGCTGCAGGCAGGACAGACTTTGAATAAAGACTTTCACTGTTACTAACCATCTAAGAGCGCGGTTATCGCCGCAAGGAATTATTTATGAAAAACATATCGTTATCGAGAAAAATTCAACTGGTTGTGGTTGTATTGCTGAGTGGGTTATTTCTCACTGCATGCAAAGGTCACAATGAAGGCCGTGGTGGGATGATGTTTGATGTTGCCGCCTACAAACTTGACTTGACTGAGGCTCAAGAGGAAAAATGGTTTGCTATTCGTGATGAGTTAAAGCAGCTAAGAAAGGAGGCGCGAAAAGAAAAACAGAGCCATTTAGATCAGGCAAAGCGGTTGGTAATGGCTGATAGCTTAGATCAGGCAGAGGTGTTAAATCGGTTTGAGCAACATCAGGGGCGAATGTTAAGTGTTGCGCCATCAGTGATAGAAAAACTATCGGCGTTTCATGCAACGTTAACGGTGGAGCAGAAAGATAAGGTGATTAAAATGTTGGATCATTTTGCGAGTAGGAAAAAAGGCTAAGCCAAAGAAGGGTTAGCAGCAGGGGAAAGAAGCGGCATATCGATTGATATGCCGCTGAGCGACAGCGCCTAACTGATTTTTTTATACTTAATACGTTTAGGTTTGCAGGCTTCTTCACCGTACTTTTTCTTCTTGTAAGCTTCGTATTCAGTGAAGTTTCCTTCGAAGAATTCAACACCCTCAGCACCTTCAAAATCAATGATGTGGGTAGATACTCTGTCAAGGAACCAGCGATCGTGAGAGATCACCACTGCACAACCAGCATATGTTAGAAGGGCTTCTTCCAGTGCTCGTAAGGTTTCAACATCCAAATCGTTAGTCGGCTCATCCAATAACAATAAGTTGCCACCTTTACGCAGCAACTTGCATAGATGTAATCGATTGCGTTCACCACCGGAGAGGTCTTTTACAAATTTCTGCTGGTCAGAGCCTTTAAAGTTAAAACGACCCACGTAAGCACGAGAAGGCATTTCAAAGTTACCAACAGTGATGGTATCAAGCCCATCAGAAACTTCTTCCCATACGGTTTTACTACCATCTAAATCATCACGGTTTTGGTCTACGTAAGATATTTGAACCGTCTTGCCGATTTCGATGTCACCATTGTCCGGTTTTTCTTCACCAGAGATCAGCTTGAATAATGTGGTTTTACCTGCACCGTTAGGACCGATAACACCAACAATTGCACCGGCAGGAATGCGGAAACTCAAATCTTCATAGAGTAACTTGTCATTAAAGGCTTTTGTTACGCCTTTAAACTCAATAACTTCATCACCTAAGCGCTGTCCGACCGGAATATAGAGTTCTTGTGTTTCATTGCGGGTTTTGTCATCTTGACGTGAAAGTTCTTCAAATCTAGCTAAGCGCGCCTTACTTTTTGATTGGCGGCCCTTCGCGTTGGATCGTACCCATTCTAATTCTGATTGAATGCTGCGTTGACGTGCGACTTCTTGTTTGGCCTCTTGAGCAAGGCGCTGTTCTTTTTGTTCCAGCCAGGAAGAGTAATTACCCTCATAAGGAATACCGTGTCCTCGGTCTAATTCTAAAATCCATTGTGCTGCATTATCGAGAAAGTAGCGATCATGAGTGATGGCAACAACCGTGCCTTCAAAATCGTGGAGGTAGCGCTCTAGCCAGCCCACACTTTCCGCATCCAAGTGGTTGGTGGGCTCATCTAATAACAACATATCAGGACTTGAAAGAAGCAGGCGACATAATGCGACACGACGTTGCTCACCTCCAGACAGTTTTGTTACATCAGCCTCCCAAGGCGGCAGGCGTAAGGCATCAGCGGCTATTTCTAATGTACGGTCAATTTCCCAACCATTACCGGCATCGATTTTGTTCTGAAGCTCGGCTTGTTCTTCCAGCAGGGCATTCATCTCATCATCACTCATGGGTTCAGCAAACTTCATGCTGACCTCATCAAAGCGATTTAAGATTTCTTTCATTTCTCGAACACCATCTTCCACGTTGCCACGAACATCCTTTTCAGGATCTAGTTGAGGTTCTTGTGGAAGGTAACCAATGTTTATACCGGCTTGAGGGCGAGCTTCACCATCAATTTCAGTATCTAAGCCCGCCATAATGCGCAGCAGCGTCGACTTACCGGAACCATTTAGGCCCAAAACACCAATTTTGGCCCCTGGGAAAAAGGATAACGAAATATCTTTAAGAATAGTGCGCTTAGGAGGAACCACTTTGCTGACGCGGTTCATGGTGTAGATATATTGAGCCATAGGTTTTTAGGTGCCGTTGCTGAAGTTTGTAATTGAACATAATTAGGTGAAAATCTGCCGTTCAAGCTACTCCAGAAAGGTCGGAGTTGCAATTATTTACGTAGTTTCATGTGCCATTGCTCTCGACTCGTGTAAAATACCCGCCTTTCTTAATCAAGACCTTGATTAACACCTATAACACCGACCATTTGTGGGGATTTGCTATGTTTTCACCTGACCTAACACTTGCTGATTTTGATCCAGAAATCGCAGAATCCATTAAAAATGAAGAACGTCGTCAGGAACAGCATATTGAGCTGATTGCGTCTGAAAACTACACCAGCCCACTTGTAATGCAGGCGCAAGGTTCTGTTTTAACAAACAAATATGCGGAAGGTTACCCTTTTAAGCGTTATTATGGTGGTTGTGAGCATGTCGATGTAGCTGAGCAGTTAGCGATTGATCGTGTTAAAGCATTGTTTGGTGCCGACTATGCTAATGTTCAGCCTCACTCAGGTTCTCAAGCTAACTCAGCGGTTTACATGGCACTACTTAAGCCTGGCGACACGGTATTGGGCATGAGCTTGGCTGACGGTGGTCACCTTACTCACGGTTCAAAAGTAAGCTTTTCTGGAAAAATCTATAATTCTGTTCAATACGGTCTAAACAACGCTACCGGTGAAGTGGATTATGATCAGGTTGAAGCGCTAGCTCGTGAGCACCAACCAAAAATGATCATCGCAGGTTTCTCTGCATATTCTCGCGTCATGGATTGGCAGCGTTTTCGTGATATTGCCGATGAAGTTGGTGCGTATTTGATGGTTGATATGGCACACGTTGCTGGTTTGATTGCTGCGGGTGAGTATCCTAACCCAGTGCAAATTGCAGATGTAACAACAACGACGACTCATAAAACATTGGGCGGCCCTCGTGGTGGTTTGATTCTCGCTAAGGCGAATCCAGAAATAGAGAAGAAGTTAAATTCTGCTGTATTCCCAGGAGGCCAAGGTGGCCCGCTAATGCACGTCATTGCTGCAAAAGCCATTTGCTTTAAAGAGGCGGCGAGTGATGAGTTCAAACAATACCAAAAGCAGGTGATTGTGAACGCGAAGGCGATGGCAAAAGTATTTATTGAACGTGGTTTTGATGTGGTATCCGACGGTACAGATAATCACCTGTTTTTGTTAAGTTTGATTAGTAAAAACATCACAGGTAAAGATGCCGATGCTGCGTTGGGTCAGGCACATATAACCGTGAATAAAAACGCGGTTCCAAATGACCCATTGTCTCCATTTGTGACAAGTGGATTACGTATTGGAACGCCAGCAGTAACTCGCCGCGGCTTCAGTGAAGCTGATGTAACAGAGCTTGCAGGCTGGATGTGTGACATTCTTGATAACATGGGTGATGACAATGTTATTGCTCAAGTGAAAGAGAAAGTTGGAGTGATTTGTGCGAAGCTTCCAGTATATGGGGCTAAATAGCTCCGAGAGTAGATCGAATTGTTACTAAATTGTATAGTAACTCGATACTACGAATGAGTGCTCCAGTAAAAAAGGCTGCCTATAAGGCGGCCTTTTTTATAACCATCAGTGTAAAGGAAATGCCATGTACTGCCCGTTTTGTAATGCGAATGAAACCAAGGTTATTGATTCTCGCCTTGTGGCCGATGGTACACAGGTACGGCGCCGTCGCGAATGTGTGGCTTGTGGGGAGCGTTATACCACCTATGAGACGGCAGAGCTTGTTATGCCCAAAGTGGTAAAACAAGACGGTACTCGAGAGCCTTTTGATGAGAGTAAGCTGCGTAGTGGTATTCAGCGGGCGGTTGAAAAGCGTCCAGTGAGTACAGAGCAAATAGAGGCTGCCGTGAACCGCATATGTTCTCGTTTGCGAGCGACGGGCGAGAGAGAAGTCGATTCGCAGGTGGTAGGTGAGCAGGTAATGGAGGCGCTAAGGGAGCTGGATGAAGTGGCATTTGTTCGTTTTGCATCGGTGTATCGTAGTTTTCAAGATATTAGTGAGTTTAAAGATGAGATTGACCGCCTGCAAAAAGGGCCTTCAACATAGGGTCTAAATAGGGGTTGAATAGTGGCGGCAGCCCTGTCGCTTTGAAAAATACCTCGCAGTGATTACTGCTCTCCTATGGTATACTCCCTGTCCTTGTTTGAAATATGCAAATTTGCAGTGTTCTTTATGACATCATCGACCTTATGAAAACAGTCGCTTTCTCTACAGATGATACTCGCTATATGGCCCGTGCCATACAAATAGCCAGGCAAGGGCTTTATAGTACCCACCCTAACCCCCGAGTTGGTTGTGTCATTGTTAACGATGGCAGCATCGTAGGTGAAGGTTGGCACCAGATTGCAGGCCAAGGTCATGCGGAAGTTAATGCGCTTGTGCAAGCAGGTGAACAATCTAAAGGCGCCACCGCTTACGTTACCCTTGAACCTTGCAGTCATTTTGGTCGAACCCCTCCTTGTTCTCAGGCATTAATTGATGCCGGCATCTCCCGAGTTGTTGGTGCAATGCAAGATCCGAATCCATTGGTTTCTGGTAATGGTTATAACCTGTTGCGTGAGCAGGGTATTGAGGTGTCATGCGGGTTGCTTGCAACAGAATCTGAACAGCTTAATTCCGGTTTTATAAAGCGAATGTCTGTTGGGAAGCCATGGGTGCGAGTGAAATCAGCGATGAGTGCCGATGGCCGTACCGCGATGGCCTCTGGTGAAAGCCATTGGATAACGGGGGCCGGAGCTCGGCAAGACGTACAGCGTTTGCGGGCTCGAAGCGAGGCGATTATTACCGGTATTGACTCTGTACTTATCGATGACCCCTCTTTAACCGTAAGGCCTGAGACATGGATTAACGATGATGAGTGGCCAAATATATTGGCTGAACCTATCCAACCGTTGCGGGTTATTCTTGACTCTCAGCTGCGCACTCCTGCAACAGCCAAAATGTTGACCTTGCCTGGAAATACCCTCATTGTTTGTGCGACAGAAAATGCACCGCGTCAAGCCGCCTTGGAGGCTGCTGGGGCAGAAGTGTTATGTTTGCCGAATAAAGAGGCATCGACCAAAGTGGATCTTGATGCACTGTTAACCGAATTAGCGTCTCGTGAAGTGAATGACGTACTTGTGGAAACCGGGGCAACGACAGCTGGCGCCTTTGTACAGCAAGGTTTGGTGGATGAATGGGTTCTGTATATGGCTCCAACGCTAATGGGTAGTGATGCTCGGCCAGTGCTGTTGATGCCGGGAATCGATACCATGAAAAACAAGCTATCTCTAACGATGAAAGAAGTGAAACACGTGGGTGATGACCTTTGTATTCACTACACGATTCCCTGTGCAGTAGGAAAATCATAGATGTTTACAGGTATTATTGAAGCGGTGGGTCATATTGCCCGAATGGAAACTCGCAGTGGCGATGTCAGGTTGCGCGTGCATAGTGGCAAGCTAGACTTAGGGGATGTAAAGCTTGGTGATAGTATCGCCACTAATGGTGTGTGTCTTACCGTAGTAGAGCTATTGGGTGATGGTTTTTGGGCTGATGTGTCGTTGGAAACCTTAAAAAGAACCAGCTTTAAGCAGCTATCTGTTGGTGTAAGCGTCAATTTAGAGAAGGCGTTAACACCAACAACACGTTTGGGTGGCCATATTGTTAGTGGTCATGTGGATGGACTGGGTGAAATCTTATCTCGAAAAGAGGATGCACGATCCATCCATTTGCAGGTAAAAGCACCGAACGAACTGGCACGTTATCTATCTGAAAAAGGTTCTATCTGTGTTGATGGAGTGAGCTTAACTATTAATAATATTAACGGTGCCATCATCTCGTTAAATATAGTGCCTCATACCTCTGGTGAGACCACTGTTGACTTGTGGCAGCCAGGCGTTGAAGTGAACCTAGAGGTGGACATTATAGCCCGCTACTTGGAGCGCTTGTTGCTCGGTGATAAAGCTGCAGAGCCAATAACGAATAAAGAACAAGGTGTGACATTGGCACACCTTGCTGAGCATGGCTTTTTGAATAGGCGATAGTATTTAATAAATGAGTACTATCGCTCACTTAATACGACAAATTAGTAGGACGCAGAAATGAAGCTGAATACCATAGAAGAACTTATAGACGATATTCGACAGGGTAAAATGGTTATCCTGATGGATGATGAAGATCGTGAAAATGAAGGCGACTTAATTATCGCAGCTAACATGGTTCGCCCAGCGGATATTAACTTTATGGCAACCCATGCGAGAGGTTTAATTTGTTTAACCCTATCTCAAGAACGTTGTGAAAAGTTAAAGCTGCCGTTAATGGTTGATGCTAACCAGTGTCAGCATGGCACCAACTTTACGCTGTCAATTGAAGCGGCAGAGGGTGTGACCACCGGTATTTCAGCTGCAGACAGAGCAACAACGATTCTTGCTGCCGTGGCACGTGATGCAAAACCTGAAGACATTGTGCAGCCCGGACATATTTTCCCATTAAAAGCGCAAAATGGTGGCGTATTACGCCGAGCCGGGCATACGGAAGCCGGTTGTGATTTGGCGAGATTGGCAGGTTATGAACCTGCGGCAGCTATCGTAGAAATCATGAATGAAGATGGCACCATGGCTCGACGTCCTGATTTAGAAGTATTTGCTGAAGAGCATGGTTTAAAGATCGGTACCATTGCTGATTTGATTCATTACCGAACTTTTAACGAAAAAACCATTGAAAAGATGCGAGAAGAAACTTTGCCGACCGAGTTTGGTGATTTTCAAATGCATGTGTTTCAAGATCTTATTGAAAACCAAACGCATATTGCTTTGGTTAAAGGGGACTTGGCTGAGTCAGAAGAGCCCTACGTACGAGTACATATAGCGGATCCCATTCGTGATTTAATGGGAGCGATTAAAAACGAAGGTTCGGGTTGGAGTCTTTCTCGAGCGTTGCGTTTTGTGAGTTCCCAGTCTGATGCTGGTGTGGTGTTGTTGTTAGGTGATTCTTTCCAAGATCAATGTATCGGTGAATTGGTAGAAAGCTTCTATCAAGGGCGACGACCTAATCGAGAACAAACTCAAGATGGAAAAGGTGTGTATCGAAATATCGGTACCGGCGCACAAGTTCTGCGCCAGCTTGGTATCAGTAAAATGCGTTTGCTAAGTGCCCCGATGCGCTTTAATGCATTGTCTGGTTTTGACTTGGAAGTGTCAGGTTATATCAGCAGTAACGAATTAAGCGAATAGTGCTAAAAGCATTGTTGCGAAATATAAGATCAAGTTATACGTATCACAATATACGACTAATGAATAAGGTAATGAAAAATGAGCAATATCAAAACAATAGAAGGTGATTTTCGTACTATCTCTGCACGGTTTGCGCTGGTTGTAGGACGTTTTAATAGCTTTGTTGTTGAAAGCCTTGTTGAAGGTGCTGTGGATGCGTTAGTGCGTCATGGTATCGCAGAAAAAGATATTGAGATTGTTCGTGTGCCGGGTGCGTTTGAAATGCCATTGGCAGTGAAAAAAGTAGCACAAACTCGTAAGCCCGATGCGATTGTTGCACTCGGTGCTGTCATTCGAGGTGGCACACCGCATTTTGAATACGTTGCTGGTGAATGTGTTAAAGGTATTGCGAGCGTGAGTTTGGAAACAGATATTCCCGTTGCATTTGGTGTGTTAACGGTGGATAGCATTGAGCAAGCTATTGAGCGTTCAGGTACAAAAGCTGGGAACAAAGGGGCTGAAGCCGCTTTGGGCGCATTAGAAATGGTTAGTTTGCTTCGTAATTTAGAAGCGTAGGTTGTTATTGTGAGTAATGATTCAGAGCAGGACAAGGCAACACCAAACGCCAAACTAAAGTCAAAGCCTATGTCGGCAAAACCGGCCGCTCGCAAAAAAGCGCGTCGTTTTGCTGTGCAAGCGTTATATCAATGGCAAATGACAGGTGCAAACCTTACGGATATTGAAGCTCAATTTCATGCTGAAAATGACTTTAAGAAAACCGATACCGAATACTTCCACATGTTGTTGCACGGAGTTCCTTCTTGTGTAAATGATGTTGATGGAAGTTTCGAAAAATACCTTGATAGAGATAAGAAAGATCTCGATCAAGTGGAATTAGCTATTCTTCGAGTGGGTATTTATGAGTTGTTAAAGCGCCTCGATGTACCTTATCGCGTGGTGATAAACGAGGGGATTGAGCTTGCTAAAACCTTTGGAGCTACCGAAAGCCATAAGTACGTTAACGGTATTTTAGATAAAGCATCACAAGCGATACGTATGGTTGAAGTGCGAGCGCACCGTGAAAAAAACAAGCCTAAAACCTAAAGCATCATTTGTGTGAATGAATTTGAACTTATCCAAGCTTATTTCTCTACCCTTGCCTCAAAAGGTGTGGGGAAGGGCGTTGAGCTTGGCATTGGTGATGATTGTGCAATTCTAACCCCACCTGCTAATTCCCAGTTGGTGGTGTCTACTGATACGCTTATTGCCGGCGTACATTTCCCCGATAGTACATCTGCATTTGATATTGGTTTTAAATCTCTTGCCGTGAATTTAAGTGATTTGGCCGCGATGGGTGCTAGCCCTCTTTGGTTTACGCTTTGCATCACGCTACCTGATAGAAATACACAGTGGGTTGAGGGTTTCTGTAATGGAATGGCTGAGTTGATTCAGCAGACTGGAATTCAGCTTGTGGGAGGTGATACCACCAAAGGCCCGTTGTCTATTTCAATACATGTTACTGGTGCGGTGCCGGTGGGTGAGGCCTTAACTCGCCATGGTGCTTGTGTTGGAGATGACGTGTATGTTTCAGGTGTGATAGGCCACGGTGCGGCAGGATTAGAAATGGTATTGTCTGATTTTGAGGCACCTGATGGTTCGCGTTTTGACGAGTATTTGCTCGACGCATTGCAACGATTTAATAGGCCGCAGCCTCGCCTTGCGTTAGGGCAGGCGTTGCGTGGTATCGCCACAAGCTGTATTGATATTTCCGATGGTTTGTTGGCTGACCTTCAGCATGTGTTATCTGCTAGCGAGGTGGGGGCACGTTTGGTGCTTGAGTCAGTTCCATTGTCAGATGCTGTTATGGCGGGTTGTTTATTTGGAGATAAAAGCGAGCGTGAGAACAGGCTGTTAGCTTGCAATGCAGGTGATGATTACGAGCTGTGCTTTACCGCACCAGAAAATAAAAGGGAATCCGTTGATGCGTTAGCGGCCGAGCAAATTGTTACACTTACACGAATAGGGAGTGTTGTAGAGGGGGCTTCCATTGTCGAAAAGGGCGGGGAGGAGCTTGTTGGCTTAGGATATCAGCACTTTTAGTCATTTTTCCCTTTTCGTACATTTCCTGTACAGTTTTATGCTCGACATTAATGCGTGAACTCTTTATAGTCCGCCCCTTCGCATACACCCTTCAGTTTTCAGGAATACGTCTTTGATTTCCACAGCTAATATCACCATGCAGTTTGGCGCTAAGCCTTTGTTCGAAAACATATCCGCAAAATTTGGTAACGGTAATCGTTATGGCTTAATCGGCGCCAATGGATGCGGAAAATCGACGTTTATGAAGATTTTAAGTGGTGAATTAACACCTACTTCTGGGAATATCTCAATTACCCCAAATAATACTGTCGGTACGTTAAGCCAGGATCAGTTTGCATTTGAAGAGTATTCTGTTGTTGATGCTGTAATTATGGGTGATGCAGCGTTATGGAAGGTGAAGCAAGAGCGCGATCGCATATATGACCTGCCGGAAATGTCTGAAGACGACGGCATGAAAGTGGCGGCCTTAGAAGTCGAATTTGCAGAAATGGATGGTTATACCGCTGAAAGCCGTGCGGGTGATATCTTGTTGGAGGCGGGGATCGAGGAATCCTTTCATTTTGGTTTGATGAAGCAGGTTGCCCCCGGCTGGAAGTTGCGAGTGTTACTAGCTCAAGCATTGTTTGCTAATCCTGATATTTTGTTATTGGATGAACCTACAAACAACTTGGATATTCACGCGATTAATTGGCTTGCTGATGTCTTGAATGACCGTAAGTGTACGATGATTATTATTTCTCACGATCGGCACTTTTTGAATTCTGTCTGCACACATATGGCAGACATAGATTACGGTGAATTGCGTGTTTACCCTGGTAACTATGAGGCCTTTATTGCGGCATCAACGTTAATTCGAGAGCAGTTACATACCGAAAATGCGAAAAAGAGTGCAGAGATGGATGAGCTGCAACAATTCGTTAATCGTTTCTCTGCTAACGCCTCAAAAGCAAAGCAGGCGAGTTCTCGGGCGAAGAAGTTAGAAAAAATTGAGCTTGATGAGGTGAAAGCGTCGAGTCGTGCAACACCGTTTATCGGTTTTAAACAAGTAAAGAAGTTACATCGCCAAGCGGTCGTGCTAGAAGGTATTAGCCATGGTTTTGATGGAGAAACCTTATTTAAGAATGGAAATCTGATTTTGGAAGCGGGTGCCCGCCTTGCGGTTATTGGTGAGAACGGTGCAGGTAAATCGACATTTTTACGTTGTTTGATGAATGAAATCGAGGCGAATGACGGCGCCATAAAATGGTCTGAAAATGCGATGATTGGTTACTGTCCGCAAGATAGCACTGCTGACTTTGATTCTGATTTGAATTTGTTTGATTGGATGGGGCAGTGGCGAAAACCCAATCATGATGATTTGTTTGTCCGTTCAACGTTAGGTCGCTTATTGTTTACCGCTGACGACTTTAATAAAAAGGCAAGGGTGTGTTCTGGTGGTGAAAAGAACCGTTTGTTGTTTGGAAAGTTGATGTTGATGGATACCAATGTGCTTATTATGGATGAGCCTACAAACCATTTGGATATGGAAGCCATTGAGGCGCTTAATTTAGCATTAGAAAGTTATGAAGGTACGTTGATTTTTGTTAGCCATGACCGAGAGTTTGTTTCGTCATTGGCTACTCGCGTAGTTGAAATCAAAGATCAACAAATGATTGATTTTCAGGGTACTTATGATGAGTACTTGTCGAGTCAGGAAACCCGTTTGAAAGTTGCAAACGGGTAGTTATTATTGGCGATGCGAGATCGTAACTGGGGGTATCATGAGTTATCCCCGGTATTGTTGGTAAATACTATTTCTCCATGTGATAAGGTCGCTGAATTTCCCTGCTAATGCCTCGTTTGTCCAGCATTTTTCTGTTGCTGAATCGAGCATAATATGACTATTTTGTATGGGTTTTATTACCTGTAATGTCACCGCCATACAAATGTCGGCATACGTGAATGAGCCCAATAAATACTGAGGGCTGCCTGCCAAAGCATCTTGTAACTTTTGCAGGTTATCTTCGATAGTTTGTTCGTAACGCTGAGTGTCCTCCTTGTTAAAAACGTATTTCTTTTTCAGATAAAATAATCCCGATTTTGCTACAGGTAACATTAGTGGCTTTATAGGTTCGGGAAAAAATGGAGGTAAACTTTTTAAGCACGCGTCTCGATTGGATTGCATTTTAATAACAACCAATGCCCGGCCAGCTTCAAGTGTCTGTTCACTGATGTTGTTCCAGCGATCAATATCGTCAAGTTTGTCTTGTGGGAATAGCGAGCCTTTTTTGGAAAATGTATTGGCATGTTTTGCGATGCTAAACGAATCGGAAAATACACTGTCACCATCAATTAACAGGGGGACAGATATTCTGTTGAAGAAACGTTTAGACTTTATCCGTACGCTCAGATTGGATATCATTGGAGTGAACTCCTGGTATTGATAATGGGCATTTGCATAATCAAGTGCCCAGCGTGTTTTTTCAGACCAGGGAGAAACGGATAAACCGAAAAGAGTGCTCATGTTTATTTCACTATGTTAGGTGTTGGATGAAATTACATTAGAGTAATTGCTCTATTTTTGCAAGGGGGCGGATCAGACATCAGAGTGTCTTAAATGAAACGCCGTCTTTGTCGCGCTATCGTTTACTGTGCCATTGTTTGCCGCCCTAGTGCTGGGGTTGTTGGTGGTTTCCTGGTAAGGTTGCTTGTTTCTCAAAACGAGTCAGTCTATTTATGAACAAGGTGCCATCATCCAGTTTTAAACATCCTATTCACTTTTTGGCTATTGGTTTGGGTAGCGGTGCGGCCCCTAAGGCTCCGGGTACGTTTGGTACGGTGATGGCTGTGTTGTTGTATTGGCCGCTATCACAGTTGGCTTTACTACCTTATTGCGCGATAGTTTTGGTTGCTGCCATAATTGGGATTTATATCTGTGGTAAAACCTCTAAGGATTGGCAGGTACATGATCATGGCGGGATAGTGTGGGATGAGTTTGTGGGTTATTGGATTACCATGATCGCGATACCTGTGACCTGGTATTGGGCATTGTTAGGGTTTGTGTTGTTTCGGATTTTTGATATTTGGAAACCTTGGCCGATCTCGTGGTTAGATAAAAAAGTACACGGTGGTTTAGGTATTATGATTGATGATGTTGTGGCGGGGGTATTTGCCTGGGCAATTTTATTTGGAGTGGTTCATTTTGTTGGGTGATTTTTTTAGTGTTAGCGTCGCAATCGCCCGAAGGGTAAAATATTTAACAACGCACCTGCCACATACGTCATAGCAGCGGCTTTAAGGATTTTTCGGGCGGCCTTTAAGTCGCTTTCGCTAAGGTACTCGCAATCTTCTAATATCGGTAATGCACGTTTAAAGCTGGCATCAAATTCAATGGGTAAATTAAATAGATGTACTGCGGCCGATAAAAAATAACTCATCAACGCAATTGCTGCTGTCACCATGCCAATAATTGGGTTCTTACTAATGATCGCAACAACTGGCGCAAGAACAAATACCCAGGTGCCCATTTGTCGGAAGTGGTGGGCGGCGATACGAACCTTGCCGCTTGCAGAAAATCCTGGGTATTGAGTGGCATCTTGCAGGGCGTGCCCAACCTCGTGGGCAGCAACGGCAATAGCCGTTAAACTATTGGTTTTCATCCTGTCGGGGCTTAGGCGAACAACTTTGTCGGTGGGGTCGTAGTGATCGCCATTGTTAGGGGCGGCCTCAACGCTGACGTTGTGCAGTTTGAATTTGCTGATGAGCGCTTTGGCAAATTCTTCGCCGTTATACTGAATGTCTTTACGGGGCTTGCTGTAACGGGCTAGTGTTGCGCGTGTCCACATGCCGGGAAGAATACTTAGAGCTAGAAAGAGAAGGGCGAAGATTACGTAGAACATAGGTCAGCTCATGTAGTTTGGTACATGTAAATTAGCTCACGTTTTTGGCGTTACGTTGGCTTTCAAGTTTTTGTAGGCGGATTTCAATGCTTTCTTGGATACCTGTGGGGGTAAGTGAGCAAGCATTAAGCATTTCTGATGGTTTGCCATGTTCGATAAAGCTGTCGGGAATGCCGAGATTTAATAGCGGAAGTACAATGCCTTCGCGAGCGAGCACTTCATTTACCGCAGAGCCTGCACCGCCCATGATGGCATTTTCTTCTACGGTAACAATGAGTGAATGCTGGTTCGCTGCGTGAATAACCGCTTCTTCATCAAGCGGTTTAATAAAGCGCATGTCGATAAGTGTCGCGTTAAGGTTATCGGCGGCTTGGCGGGCTGTTTCTACCATGGAGCCAAACGCCAAAATAGCGATGCCTTTACCGTCTCGTAAGGTGTTGGATTTTCCAAGAGGCAGCTCTACCATTGTTTGGGCGATGGCTTCGCCTGGCCCTGTGCCACGAGGGTAGCGTACGGCAGCTGGCCCTGGATATTTGTAGCCAGTGTAAAGCATTTGGCGGCATTCATTTTCGTTAGATGGTGCCATGATGATCATGTTGGGAATGCAGCGCATAAAGCTCAAATCATAAGCGCCAGCGTGGGTTGGGCCGTCTTCCCCAACTAAACCAGCTCGATCAATTCCAAACAGTACGTCTAAATTCTGTAATGCAACATCGTGGATTAGTTGGTCATAGCCTCGCTGCAAAAAAGTACTGTATATAGCCACAATGGGTTTTAGCCCTTCACAAGCCGCTCCAGCTGCTAGCGTAACGGCGTGCTGTTCTGCTATTGCAACATCTTGATATTGCTTTGGGAAGCGCTTTGAGAACGTGACCATACCAGACCCCTCGCGCATGGCGGGAGTGATGGCTAGTAAACGTTGGTCATTCTCGGCAACATCACAGAGAAACTGCCCGAATATATCGGAGTACTTTGGTTTGGCCGGTGGTGGTGTAGCATTATCTTGTGTGGTGGCTTTTACCGGAGGTTTGGGGTCAACCTTTCCCAGAGCATGATAGCCTATAGGGTCTTTTTCAGCGGGTGTGAAGCCGCGACCCTTTTGGGTGATGACGTGTAAAATCCGAGGTCCGGGAAGATCTTTTAGCTTCTCAAGATACAGCGTTAACTTCTCTATATTATGACCATCAATAGGGCCAACATAGTTAAAGCCCATTTCTTCAAATAGGGTTCCAGGGGATACCATGCCTTTCATGTGTTCTTCCGTGCGACGAGCAAATTCCATCGCATTAGGCATGCTTTCTAAAACTTTTTTCCCGCCCTCTCTTAATGAGTTGTATCTACGGCTAGCCCAGATACGTGAGAAGTAGTTTGATAAACCACCGACACTTTCTGAGATAGACATGTCGTTGTCATTCAGAATGATGAGCATATTGGTTTTGAGGTGCCCGGCGTGTTGCATTGCTTCAAATGCCATGCCGCCGGTCATGGCACCATCCCCAATAATGGCGACGTGCTTGTTAAGCAGGCCTTGTAGCTCAGAGCCTAAGGCCATACCTAGCGCGGCACTGATGGAGGTGCTTGAATGACCAACACCAAAGGTGTCGTATTCGCTTTCCTCTCGATTTGGGAACGCACATAAACCGTCTTTTTGGCGAAGCGTTAACATTTCTTTGCGACGGCCCGTGAGGATTTTGTGTGGATATGCCTGGTGGCCAACATCCCATACTAAGCGGTCGCTAGGGGTGTTAAATACATAGTGTAGTGCGATGGTGAGCTCAACGACCCCTAACCCAGCACCAAAATGACCGCCTGTTTTACCCACAGAGAACAGCAAATATTGACGTAATTCATGGGCGAGATTCGGTAACTGTTCTTCACTGAGTGCACGTAATTGCGCTGGAGAATTTACGCTGTCCAGCAGCGGGGTAGAAGGACGTGTTAAGGGGATTTCAGTGAGCATAAAAACAGCAAACTCTTGGCAGGTCGGTGTAAGCAGGGATTATACCCTATTCAGATATGAAAACGGCAGTGCTTTATGCGGCTTTTCTAGGTCACTAAGGTTGTTGCAGTAGTGTCAATCTTAATGACTGCGAGAAACGATGTAATTGGCAAGGGCGCGTAGTGGTAAAGCTTTCTCATCAAATGAGATCAGGGCGTTTTGCGCATTTTGGTTCAGGTCTTGGGCCAGTTGTTTGGCGGCCTCTAGTCCGAGAATGTTAGGGTAGGTTGCTTTGTTTAACGCAATATCTGCCCCCTGTTGCTTACCTAAGGTTTCAGTATCACTAATGATATCCAGAATATCATCTTGGACTTGAAACGCCAGGCCGATAGCATTGGCGTATTCGTCGAGAGCTAGCATTTGCTGTTTGCTGCCTTGTGCGATCATTCCGCCCATAGCAACGCTAGCCCGTATTAGGCACCCTGTTTTGTGTCGGTGTACGGTTTCCAGCTCTTCTAATGTAAGTTGTTTGCCTTCAGATGCTAGGTCAAGAGCCTGCCCTCCTGCCATGCCGATGGTTCCGCTGGCCTTGGCAAGTGTGCGAATCATGGATAGTTTGATATTGTCTGTCATTGCAGGTAGGTCGCTTTCTGTGAGTACTTCGAAAGCAAAACATTGCAAGGAGTCTCCCGCTAAAATTGCGGTGGCTTCATCAAATGCGATATGACAAGTTGGCTTGCCTCGACGTAGGTCGTCATTGTCCATTGCTGGTAAGTCATCGTGGACTAGCGAGTATGCATGTACCATCTCTAGTGCGCATGCCGCATCAACCGCTTGATTTGTATTGGCACCTAATGCTTCCGCTGCTGCAAATACAAGGATAGGTCTGACACGCTTACCACCGTTAAATATTGCGTAATGCATGGCTTCGGCTAGGTGGTGGGAAACGCTAGGTTGCTCTACAAGCCAGTGCGCTAAGCGAACGTCCACTTTTTCCTGGCATTGTTTTAGGTATGACGCTAGGTCGAATTCTAAAGGGTTTTGCATGGTGGATGGGCTACTCGTCGGCCTCAAAGGGTTCCAGGCTTTCTTCACCGTGTTGCTCAATAAGGATTTGCACCCGTTGTTCGGCGTGGTTTAACGCCGTTTGGCAATCTTTTGTGAGTTTTATGCCCTTCTCAAAAGCCGTCAAGGATTGTTCTAGTGAAAGCTCGCCGGTTTCCATGTCATCGACGATCTTTTCGAGTGTTTTCAACGATTTTTCAAAGTCGACTGTGTCTTTCTTTTTAGCCATTGCACCCTACCCCTGCGTTTCGAGGGGCCAACTTACCGAAATAGTGGGGGGTTGGTCAATGAAACCTTTGTTATTAGCCTGAATTTTTCAGAATCCTGTCTAGACTAAGTTATATAAGCGGTTATTTTGTGAGACGTGACGGTGTTGATAATGGAGTTGGAAGTGTGGATTTAGCAACCCTGGTAGGGCTAGTAGGGGCTTTTACTATTGTTATTGCTGCAATGGCAACGGGCGGTAATGTACTGATTTTTGTGAACCTGCCTTCAATATTAGTGGTTTTTGGCGGCACCTTGTTTGCGATTTTGATGAAATACCCCATGGGGGAGTTTCTTGGCGCATTTAAAGTAGCGGGAAAGAGTTTTAAGTTCTCGCTGTCACCTCCTGAAGAAATTATTGTTGAAGTTGTGGATATTGCAGATACCGCGCGTAAAGGAGGGCTATTGTCTCTGGAAGGCAAGGAAGTTAGTAATGATTTTTTGCAGCAAGGTATTACGTTGTTGGTGGATGGTCATGACCCAGAAGTTGTGAAAGGTATGCTGACTAAAGATATGAAAGAAGCGATGGGTCGCCATATGCAGGGTGCGGGGTTGTGGCAACAAGTCGGCGATGTGGCTCCTGCTATGGGAATGATTGGAACCTTGGTAGGTTTGGTGCAGATGTTGTCCAATATGGATGACCCAAAGTCGATTGGACCAGCGATGGCGGTAGCGCTGTTAACAACATTATATGGTGCAATGATTGCTAATATGGTGGCTTTGCCAATAGCCGATAAATGTAAAACTCGAGCAAATGAAGAAGCTCGTGTGAAATCTATGATTATTGATGCTCTGGTCGCTATTCAGGCAGGCCAGAATCCAAGGGTGATTCAATCGTTGTTGAAGGCTTATCTTGCCGAAGGTAAGCGTGGCTCTGATGAAGATGATGGTTGATGCGGTTTGGGCGGTTTAAACCGTGAATGATGAAGAGTGCGAATGCCCTGAATGCCCTGCGGGGCTGCCAGCGTATCTAGCCACCTTTGCCGATTTGATGTCGTTGTTGATGTGTTTCTTTGTTTTACTGTTAGCTTTCTCTGAGATGGATGCTCAGAAATACAAGCAAGTTGCTGGTTCCATGAAGGAGGCGTTTGGCGTTCAGAAGCAAATTAAGGCAGATTCAACACCAAAGGGTACTTCCATTATTGCTCAGGAGTTTTCACCGGGCAAACCTGAGCCCACCGTTCTTAACGAAGTGCGCCAACACACTGTAGATGATCTTGCCAGTACGTTGGATGTGCAATGTACCCCTGAGTCCGATAAAAGTGATGATCGGGAGGGAAAAGGGGAAAGCTCGGACGATGATAAGAAAGTAGACGTCGAAAAGGCGATGGAAAAAATCAAAAAGAAGCTTGAAGCAAAAACCCAAGCCGATGCGGTAAAAGCCGCCGCAAAATTGATGGACGAAATTCGTAAAGGGCGTATTGAGGTAGAAACTCAGGGGCGCCAAATTGTTATTCGGGTGAAAGAGAAAGGATCGTTTGAGTCTGGGTCAGCGACGTTGCGAGGCAGTTTTATTCCGATAATGGATAAGATTCGAGGCGCTATTGAAAGCATTAATGGTGTTTTTGCTGTTTCTGGTCACACCGATGATATACCGATTGCTACATTGCGATTCCGCTCTAATTGGGAGCTCTCATCGGCTCGCTCTGTTTCTGTTGCCCATGAATTATTAAAAACTGGCAGCATGGATCCGGCGAAATTTACCATTGTTGGACATGGGGAGACTCGGCCGCTGGTAGAAAATGACTCTAATGAAAATCGCAGTATCAATCGGCGAGTGGAAATTGTTATTAACCAGGGGGAGAATGATGACAAAATCATCAGTGGTGAAGAGGCATTGCCAGAAGATGAGGAGTTTACCGAAGACTTGCTGAGGGAAGCTGGGCTGGAGGGAGTGGAAGGTTTTGAAATTCTGACTGATGTGGCTGACTTGGGTAGTGAGGCAGATGAGGAAGAGGAGGTTGAAGAAGATCGAGAGATAAGTGCGTTTGAGGAGGTGCCTGACGATCTATTAATTCCAGAGCAGGAGGAGCCGTCAGGGGAGGAGTTTGATGACATTGATGATATTGGTAGCGACGTTGATGGTGAGATTGATGAGTTTGCAGTACCTCTAGAGGATGATTTTATTCTTCAGGATAATATACCCCTTGAAATAGACGTTCCTGCTCAGGAAAATAACGCCCCGGAACCGCGTTTAGGTGATGACTTTGATCTGTCGGTCGATCCTTTTGCTCAACCGGAAGGCGCTGGTCAGGATGACGGAGAGTTCTTTTAGCTAGATCCCTACTTTGCCTAGGTGAATATCTCTTCAGTTGATCGTAGAGACGCTGCTTTTTGCGTCAAAAACCTTGAAAATAACCACCGAACGGGTACATTAACAAGTAGCTTCAGTAATCAAACTGATACCGGAGCTGGGGGCAGAATTGGATTTTTATACACAAGCGGATAAGCGAGAGCTTTGTCTGGTTGTTTTCTCGTGTGTTTTATTTATCTTGCTTCGGCCCCTCAATGTATTTGCGTTAAGTAATATTCGATTAACGATATTCGATTAACAATAAGAATTTCTACATTAGGTTTAGCCGTATGGGGATTACCGTTCTTAAAGATGGTAGTAGGGAGTATTACCGGATCACCAAGGCTTGGG
>MAAC01009953.1_pt1 | contig 54057 bp, 44 predicted proteins | sample 1115981 | NCBI WGS metagenome assembly MAAC01 (sample SAMN04961126, study PRJNA320927) | seawater metagenome | isolation source: sample BD02T64 sea water enriched with oil for 64 days | place: USA:Gulf of Mexico | collected 2013-07-27 | reverse complement strand
CGTTGCAAACTTCCTCGTATTGCAGCACCTTCCTGTGATTTACGTTTAGGGATATTTCTACCCATTGTGCGGTCACAAAACCCAATTAAAGAGTGCTCTTTGAACTCATCTGCTATTAGGCAACTTGCTTGAACAAATTGCTGGGCCAACTCACTTTTTTCATATTGCTCCTCGTAATAATTAAAGGCTTGTTGAATATGCAAATCATCCAAGTTGATTTGCCCGAGCACATCGAGGTAATGATCTGTGTTATTCATCGTGACAATTCTCCTTAGTTAGGCCTGATGGCACTCATTACGAACATTAATCATGTCCAATGCGCCTGTTAATCGTTTATCGAATAAAATCCATTGAAACTCATCCCACAATCCAAGTTGAGTCATTTTAAATGGGAGGTTCACCTCGCATAGAGCTACATGGTATTCAGTAGCAAACTGCTCAGCCCTGGATATATCAAATGGAGTACCTGTCACATGCGTAAAATAAACCAATATTGTCGCTTCATGACGAAACATGGCATCAAATGTAAGTTCAGATATATCGGCACCCGCCTGAGCAATTCCGTTCGCATATCCGCGCTCTTCCAATGCAATGACATCAAACGCGTGTTCACACATGATGGCTATTTTTTCAATACCACTAGCCATATAAACGGGTATTACACCAAAAGTGCTACTGACCAAACTAAAAACATGGCAATCATGTTGAACAATACGTAGGCCGAATATTCCTTCGGAGCAATCATCATATTCAATGGGTAGTGTTATACAGCCATACAGCGCATCAAGGTCTTCTTTTTCATAAAGCGGAAGGTGTTCGCAATGTTTATTAAATACCAAGATATAGGCATGATATTGACTCATCTTTACCAATGTATCATCACCATGAAAGAAGCCAACTTTATACCGTTCGATGTTTGCTAGTGATAGACCTAAAGTGTTACGCACATAACTCAATACTTGCGGGTGCCGCAATAAGGTTTGATGACAATACTCTGACAACTTAAGTACCAATTGCTCACGTATCGCATATTCGTAAAACCTAGGAGGATTTGAAAACAAAAAAGCATCTATTGAATAGGGGGTTAATCTACGCATTATGTTTACCTCCATTGAGGCCAAGCAGCTTTCTATAAGATTCACCTGGCATATTCAATTTATGAGCACTATGCACAATTCTATCCAGTGTTGAATCAGCTACAGTTGCATCACCAAATGCATCATGCCACTCAGAAATAGGAAATTGAGACGTGATTATCAATGAAGAATTTTGGTCTCGCTTTTCAATTAATTCGAATAAAAGATGACGCTCTGTCGCAGTTAAGGTCGCTATTCCCCAGTCATCAATGATAAGCAAAGGAATTTTTTCAATTTTTTTCTTAAACGAGGCATGGCGTTTATCCGATCCAGCAGCAACGAGTTTTAAAAGTAAATCACTAAAGCGGCATGACACTACACTCGTATGCTGCATAATTGCCTGTACCCCAAACGCACTTGCAACAAAGGTTTTTCCTACACCTGCTGGCCCCGTAATTATTATGTGGCGATGGTTTTTAAGCCACTCCATCTCTTCTAACTCTGCAATAAAGGACTTTTTTAAGCCTTTTTGCACTACGTAATCTATGTCACCCAATGATGCATGTTTCCAACGAATATTGGACTGCTTTAACAATCGAGTGATTTTAGTATTATGTGTCACTACAACCTGCTCTGTGACTATTGGAGCAAAACGCTGTGTGAAACTCATATCTTCGTTTTGATCATCTTCAAATTGTTGATTGAACGCATCACGCATTCCATATTGCTTTAATAACTCTAAATCTTTAGTAACTTGCTCTCTAAGATTCATAATTTTCTCCAAAATAGTCTTTGCCACGAATATTTTCATGCGTTGGAATATGAACTGGTAGGTTGTCAAAGCCATTTTCTTGATTCTGGGCGCTAATAATGAGGTTAATGTCTGATGGAGTTTCCATATCGTGCAAAAGTGCATATTCACAGGCTTTAGTTAGCACTTCAGGACCTTTTTTATGGAATATGTTCATTAGTGCTTTGCAGCGTTTAGCAATAGGTCGAGACTTAGGATTGACTGTTTTTTCATACCACTGTCCAACCAGTGTTTCTACTGGTTCACTTACGCCATGTGCCCACTCTAAATTGAGATCTTTATCGCACATGTTGTAATCCGCTAAATGCTCGGCAGGCATATGCGCTGGTATTGTTGTTGCCCCCATAATTTCATAACTTATTTCATGCTGATAAATGAACTTATGTTGGTGTGAAATCTTCAAATGTGATTGTGTAATGATCACATCAACAATTTCACCCGCAAGAAGGTAGGGAACAGAGTACTCATGTTGATTGTATTTGAAGTGGTAATTCGACTGAACACGTAACAACTTCCGTTCTTTCAACATTTCAAATGATAGTGCCGGTAACGGTTTTAAAACCTTAGCGTCACCTAATTCGAATAAATCATTTCTCGAAATACTAAATCCCTGAAAATTCTCATTGTTGAGTTTTTCAACCTCTTTAGAAATGTACCGGTTAATTTCACTAAGACTAAAGAAAGTCATCCCCAACATTGGAACCAAGATACGTTGGGTGACAAATTTCACACCTAGCTCAGCTAACGATTTGTCCTGTGGTCGCCCAACACGACAGGCATCCATCAAACAACCATAATGCCCCCCCCAAGCCTGTACATTCTCAACAAGATTAGCGATTAGCCCAGGTTCACTCACAAGAGCTTTAGCGTTATCCATTGACACGCTCTCTGTTAACCCGCCGTAATAATCAACAGCCCTAGTTAGCCCATCAATCCAATGAATAGTTTTTTCACCAAAGGTAGCAAAGGCATAAATCTTTTTAGATGCCCCCAGTACAGCAACAAACACTTTCACCCAAACTTTTTCACCACTTTTCATATAAAAAACTTGGGTTCCCGCATAATCTATATATACAGTTTCACCCGCTGCGTGGTGTTGTTTCATCACAATTTTTACGCGCTTCATTACTTTGTTTAATCGGCGAAAATACTGAGATTTACTGAGTGCTGTAGCGGGATCAATTGCTCGATATTCTAAATACAATACGGTGCGAGTTTTTCTCTTACCGCGAGGTTTGGTGAGTTCTTTTAAAGTGCTGTTGTAATCTGGATCGCGTTTATTATTTACACGAACCACATCAAGACGTAACGCTTCTTTCGTCTCAGTGTCGCTCAATTTATCAAGCAACAGATGATCGACTTGGTACTTTTGACATTTTTTGTTTATTCGGTGTGTCGCTGAAGGCGATGCTCCGGCAAATTTAGCTTGTTGACGAACGGTAATATCAGGCTTAACAAACTTGGCTCTGACTATCGCTCGTATAGTATTTACTTGCATCATTTTGATGTCCTCTATGTTAAAAAAGGCGCAGGCAAGACTGGTCTTCCAAAATAATGCCAGGAAAACTTGACAATCTTCGCTTTGAGAACAATGATTAGGCATCGAGAGTTCACATTTCGATGTCAAATCAAAAAGCCTTTCGAGTTAGAGCTCTGAGGCTTTTATTCTTTCTGCGCGACTAAATATGTTTTAATTCCAGTAGTTAAAGACCTATATAAACTCACTCCTTTTTATTTAATGCTTGCTCTGCCATAAACGTAGAAACGTCTTTTGCTAATACAAATTTCCCCCTACGGTTTGGCAGTTCAAACACGGAAACAGGCAACGTTCCGCGTAATAATGACTGTTTAACAGCCGCAATACTCCGATAGTTCAGTGCCCGTTGTAGTTGGCTTAAATTGAGCATTGGCGTACCAAACAATAACAATAAATCTTGCTCTATTTGTTTTGCCAATAACTCTCTTTCTTCATTACTCAATAGATGTATCTCTCCGTTTTAAACAAGGGGTAACTTTTAGCCTATAATTAAAAATCGAAAAAGACATTGTCGATATAACTAAAGAGTTATGAATAAAAAAGACGAATAACAAAACCACTTAACTCAATGATTTTGACTACTTAAATATTTAGATGGATGCATATCCGTTACAATGAGAAAGTGCTGAAAGAAATAATTACGTAATAAATAAATGGATTTTTAATGACTAGTTCAACTGAATATCAAGGCAGGTTTCTGAAAAAATATTTTCGGCTTTCTATGCCAATGAGATCAATTGCAGGTCAAATCGCTATTCAATACCACCTACATTATTCATGTATTACTAATTTTAAGAACATGGCTGGATTCATTAGGTCATTTGGCTACGATCCTTTTGATAATCTAACTAAAAAGTATGGAAATTTTTGGTATAAACTCAGGGCAGGAAGAGCGCTAACACAAACCAATACCTGTCTATATTTTTTGAATTCTGTTGGAATGCTCACTGCAAAGTTGTTAAACCATTCCCTTTGGCATTTGATCGACCAGACGGTAGACATCAACAAATCTGTGTCTCGTTTACCTCGTCCCTTAAAGCAACAATTATTACTTCCTAGGAATAAGAAAGAACTAATCGAATATCACTCATTGCAAAACTTTAAACGGTCATATCCATCAGGTCGAGAATGCCTTTACAATCTGCAATCACATGATTCATTTTCAGCCTTGTTACTGACTTCATTAATGCAAATAACGGAACTAAAACACTGTAGACCCTCTAGCGCTGAAAAAATTGCCTACGCACAATTCCTTTATCTTTTTGGTTACAAATACCGGACGTTGAAAAAACAAGAAATGGGACATCGAATTAATCAACTGTTATCCAGTAATAAAATCATTGCTGAGGAAAGTGATGAATCGATCAGCTCATTAAAAGATTTTGAGCAAGTGGAAGAGTTTTTAAAAGTAGGGATTGAAAATAAAGAGCTAGATTTAGATAAATACATGAGTGAAAAAATTAAAGAGTTTATCACCGGTCAACCACAACATCCCTGCTTCACTATATACTGAAATTGATAATCACCGAAAAAAATAACTAAAGGCATTAATATACAGGTAATTATTCTTTTGCTTGGTTGTTCCATTTTTATGCATTTCTTGTTTCAACTATATGCGCACAATGTCTTTCACTAAAAGCACCATCAGTTCCTTTTTACGAGAATATATAGTTGTATATTCGCATCCAAATGGCACAGTAAAAACCCTCACTTGAAACAGCAAAAACTAATAGCATGAAACAGTAATTGCAATCACTTGAAACAAGGCCAATGAAATATCAATGGAGACAACATGACATAGTTAAAAATTGATATATTATTCGCTAAATTAAATAGATACATACCACTGTCACTTCAATTGTGACAATAGTACACCGAGAAAATAAATGCCATTACAGAACTAAAAAACATCCGAAAGTATTTAGATTATTTACATTAAGAAATTCCTAAAAGTCAGTACTCAATGAACAGTTAAAAACCTGCCAATTGATGTTATCTCATCAAGCTAAATTGTTTATAATAATACGATGAATATTTTATTTCTCTGTACCGCCAATATACATCGCTCTCGGTCTGCTGAAGATTTCTTTAAGTCTCTTGAAAGCGAGCACATTTTTCAATCAGCCGGGTTGAGTAGAAAATATTGCGCCAAATATGGCTCTCGTCTTTGCACCATTGAATTACTGGATTGGGCTGAAAAAATTTATGTGATGGAACTACAGCATATTGAACGGATCAGCGAACACGTTGGCGAACGTTATTTATCTAAAATTGAAATTTTACATATCGACGACATTTATCAATATATGCAACCGGAACTTTTGGCCAAATTAACATCAAGTCCTCAACTTCAGTTTCTAAGCAAATAATGATTTATATTGGATGCAAAACATCGCCATTTACTCGCACCTGATGAATGACTTTGTACTGAGTCGGATGATGAGCAACGCACCAAGAGATATACATAACTACCTGTTTATAAAATAGATAGTTTGTTTTTGATACTATCTATTTTGTTGTTATTTAAAATTCCACGTACTATATTTAATCCTATCGAACTTAAATATTGAACCTGTAATGACTTTAGCAGATGAAGATAACCTGTTTAACTACTCAAACATAACTTTTACTGCAAGTTATAAAGACATTGATGAGCAATACCGTTTTATTATTAACAGGTTACTCATAAAACTGAATGCTTTCATTGTTACAAAGTCATCTTCAATTGATGTTTATAATGTTGAGACATCTGGTGAACGCCTTATTCCAACTCTGCACTTTGTCGTAGAAGGAAAAATAAGCAACCAAGAGCTTGATGCTTACCTCGATTATTGGACAAGCGAATTTAAGAAAATTATTTAATAATTTCCTTTGTGTATAGGAGCCAACATGCAATTTAATAACATCACAAGTTCAAGCATCCGATTAGTGGAAGGTAAGCTCTGCTTGAACTACCCGATGAGGCAATAATGCATATGAAATTATCAGCATCAGCCACCTTAGATTTTTCACTCGATAAAGATTATTTAAAGCTATGGAAATCGCCCGAACGTGAAATTCCTCAAGATGTATATGATGAACTTAATTCTATGTATAAAGGTAATGAGCAAATAATATCAGAATGGCTGATCACTCCCAGAATTCAATTTGAAGAGAAAGCTGCCATTGATCTTGTTCATACCCCAGAAGGGATTAAAGTCATACAAGATTTTATTTGGCAGTTAAAAACAGGTGATTTTTCTTAGGTTTTAATTGGCTTCAAAAACAGCCAACAAAATATTATTTTGGTAATGTTATCCCTCTATATTTAACCGATACAGACGAAGAAAAAAGAGAGTTTTGAATATGGTTTACAGGATAACAACCGGCAACTTTCATAAATTAGGTGCAAAATGCTTAAGATTAAAGTAAATACAGAAAACACACCTCATTATGTTTTAAGTACAGACTTGAGGACAGCAATAGAAGCTGAATTCTCTGCTGATGCGGCAAAAGATATTGCGAAAAAGTACTCTGAACTTATCTATGGTTCAGCTGCGCTTGTGCTTAGTCGTAATCCTTCGACGCATGGAATATATTCCCATGATATCGCGGCAATATTTAAAACGCTTAATGTTGATGCAGAATTTTATGATGAAAACGAAGTTGCTTTAAATGTTAACCATGAAATATCAGGTATTTTTCAAAGAAATAAAAGTGGAAGATAAAAATAAAGAACTTTATAACCATTTTTCATGGCTGCAAGTGCTATTAAAGCGCTCTTTCACGGTCTTTATCAAATCTTAGATAATGGCAAACGTGCAAAAATTAGAATTGAATAGTACGAGTCATTACGCCAAAGTTTTAATCCTGAGCAAATCATCGCTATTCCCCATCGGCAAAGCTAAAAACCCATTAAATACAGTCGCTATAATTTGGATTAAAAAGCAGCCAACAAAAAGCCCCTTGATGCCCAACAACAAAAAGCCCCGCGAGTACGAGGCTTTGCTTTTATCGGAAAGCAAACTAGCTGTTAACTGTTGTTACAAACGAGTATTAATATCAAAAGCATGTTTCTCAAGCGGCATACGCTCAAGTATTGTATTATCACCAAATAGCCGTTCTTTTTCGACAGTAGGGACCGCTAAGGTTTCAAGGCGATGTACTAACCAACCTTCCTGATATATATCCTTTACATCACCGTCCCTCGATGTGTCTTCATCTTGATAAAGAATAGTCATAGTAGGCTTTAATTTATTGGGGGTTTTGTTTTTGTAAGGCCAACGGTTTTTATATTTTCCGTTACCAAAGGCATGCCAAGAACGAGGCTCATCTGTCACACATCCATATTCATTGTCTAGCACTGAATAATTAACTGTATGTTGAATAATTCGCTCAGCATTAAAACACCAGCGAGTAATAACAGAAAAATCACGCACATTTTCGTCAGCTTTAACTAAAATGCCATTTATTGCCTTCCTGCCTACTTTTCGACAAACTACGTTATAGCTTTTGTTTGGATGAGGTTTTCTGGAAACCACATCAATCCCGCCTACCAACTTCAAGCTGAACTCAGGGACGTTCACATCGACTAATGCTACATTTACATCTGAGTATGGGTTAAATATTCTAGGGGTTATGTGAATTAGCATAATCGGCACTCTCTATAGTCGGTATAATTTTTCCATTTCACTTATTCAGTGTAGCGAGAAATCGAAAATATGCGATTTACTAATTAGATGAAAATGATAGCGATTACTTTTTATTTGCAAACAACAAAAATTTTCCGCTAGTGCATACCATCAGGTCAGTGAAGTACGAGTTCGCTTTTCAATCCCTTTGGCTTCAAAAGCAGCCAAAAATAAAGCCCCTTGTGGGGCTTAAATTCAATTATGGTTTAGCCTGCAATTAAGATTCTGTACGATAAAAACTTCTTAATAAAGATCCTGCTTTTTTTCTAGGTAATGCGTTGATTTCCTTATTAAGCATAATGCCTACAGTACATAGTTTCTCTGGTTCATCATTGTACTTACCTGGGTTACTTAGCACATCACCATATGAACCATCTACCGCTATCATTTTTTCAACAACACCAGTAATAATCGTAGTTTGTTCGTCTTTATCTACAATATAATTTTTAGACGATAGTGATTTAATTAGTGAATTAAAAGCAAGAGTCTCTTTTTCATTTACTTCTGAAGGCAATAGGCTTGGGATGTCATAGGCAATATTGCTATCAAACACTTCAGGATAGGTATAAGAAGCGCATTTAGCTGGGTAATCATTCTTCAAATATTCCATCTGTATGATTTGAGATGCCATGTATTGAATAACTTCTTCATCTCCGCCCAATTGCATATAGTAGTTGAGTCTTTCAACATAAAGGTAATGGTTAACGTTAGTTGTAAGGATATTTAATGGTGTTCCATCTTTTATAGCTGCAACCATCTTTTCACGAACAACTTTATATCCTTCTTTATCAAATTGTTTGAGGCTTTTATAAACTTCATGCTTTTGTAATTCTTGGTCGATAGTTGTTGGGGTTTGCCAATCGCTAACTCCACTTAAAGCATAGTTTCCTGAATCTACAACTTTATCAATAACACCAGCTTTAATAAGCTCATCTTTTGATGGGTTCCACACATCCTTGGAGCTTATTTCCGATACTTTTTTAACAAACCAAGATGGGACATTGGCTTTATCAAGTTGGGAAAGCAAGGACTTATTTAATTCTTCAACCTCACTACCTGAAACATCTCCAAATGAAGCACTATGAAAACCTAATTTGGCAGAATCTCCTAATAGCTTTTCTTTTCCAGCCAGAAATACAATGGGGCAAGCAGATAAACACTGTGTCTTACTATATGTTATCAACTTATTCTTCTTTACTAATAAAGCCAACTTTTTAGCTTCAGCTATCCGACCACCCATGCTATTTAAATGAATAATTCTTATCGATGGATTATCAACTAATACTTGAGACAGGTGGTTGGATGTACCGAATTCAAGTCCTCCCAAAAGCTCTACTTCTGTGCCCTGATTCATTACACGGATAGATAAGGGGGGCAACTGTGATGTTCCAACGACTAGTTTTCCACTCTCTAAGATGAAAGGTACTCCCGTCTGATTCATATCATAACAATAACGACCAATACCAATCAAAACCATCAGTTTAGCTATCATTGCCCAGCCAGTAGATCCGCCTCTAGAGGTATGTTTATCGGCAGAGCGATAAAGTCCGGTCAATTGCCAGACAGATATGCCAGTTATTACCGCATAAAATGCAATAATGATCAGCCCTCTCAATCTGGAAGATGCTTCACTATCAGAAAAATATTGAAATAATGGTGGTGTGATAAATAAAAGAGCAATACCAATAACGAATACATTTACCCAATAACTAAGTTCTAGTGGTAAAAGACCTTGCCAATGTAGCTTAAACCAATTTCCGTCAGGTGCTTGGTATTCATCTTCCGCTATATGTTCGGATGAATTCTGATCAATTAATTTTTTGTCAGTATTTAGCCGGGATTCTATTTCTTTCTTTAGTTTTCTAGCTCTTTCTGGGTAAGCATCTTTATCTATGTATGAATATGTGCTTTCAAGTTCATCTAAAGTATAGTTTTTATAATTAATTTCAGTATCCAATCTAGCGCCTATTTATTCGATAAGTATGAAAATTAAAAGCAAAGAACGTCAAAGGATATGCCCTTTGCTTGTTAATTTACTCATCTTCTTTTTGAGGAATAAAAGCAACCCCAATTATAAGAACACCGAAGACTACTTTACTTATTAGTTCAAAAGTGAATAACGTAGGGTACTCCTCTTTAGTAGCATCAACTCCTTTTCTGGTAGCAATTCCTGTAGACCAATCTTTATATGCCAGCATTAGGGAAGACCCTCCTAGTAGTACCAAAAATATTTTTGATACTACACTTTTATTCATTTTCATACTTTCACCTTACTCTTGAATTTCTTTCACTACTTCTTTTGTCACATCTTTAGCGACATTCCCTGCCTGTTGTCCTGCTAAGTTTTCTGTTGCTGTTTTTATTATTTCTGGTGCATTTATATTTTTTATCTTTTGTTGTACAAAGTCGCCAGCAGGTTTACCAGCAAGTTTTCCTGCAACCATTCCTAGTGTATCAGCAACCTTATTTTCACTCACTGTTGCAATATCGATAATGTCTATTACATCACCAACCACTCCAGCTTGCTTGTTAACTAGTGATGCAGTCCCTGCTATTGTTGACGCAGTTTTTAGAAGCTCACCCGCTGAGTGTTTTACTTGTACTGAAGCAGGAATGCCTGTTTTAATATTCTCACCCATTCCTTTAGGAAGTGGGCTACTAGTACCCAAGGGGTTTAGTTTAGCAAAACTATCTTGTATCGAGTCTAAAACAGAAACAGAGCTATTGCCATCCGGGTCTTTATATTTATAAGGGTTGTTATTCCCGTAGGTATAACGACCAAAACTGTGAATGTTACCTGTAAACCCAACAGGATCATTCGAATAGAAACGCCCGATAACTGGATCATAGTATCGTGCCTGCATATAGTTTAGACCAAGGTCTGTATCGAATTTATGGCCAGTGTACCCCATATCATCAGCTGGTAGCTCAATTGAATCCCCATAAGGTTTATAATGGGTTTGTTTGTTGGTGAAAGCAACCGCTCCATCTTTGGCCACTAATCGCTTACCTAAATAAACATAGTTAATGCCACCCGTTGGTGTTTCTCGATACAATAATTGCCCACTTTGACTATATAAACTATAGCTCGTCCCTTTTGAGTCAATTGTTTTTACCCGACGATTATGACCATCGTATAGGTAATTATTTCCTCCTGAGGCTACCATCTGGTTAGCTTGGTTATATTGAAAGTTTCGCTTACCGTTATGAGTTATATTGCCGCGATTATCATAACTGTCACTTCGGGCAAAATTATAACCTATAGCGCCTGTGCCCGTTACGCTGGTTAAACGATTATTGCTCAGGTTATAGCCATAAGTGAGCGCGCTATTTTTATCACCCCCTGTGGTCACTTTATATGTAATATTACCTAAAGTATCATATTCAATGCTTGTATTACCCAGCCCTGCACCACCAGAGTTCGAAATAAGTCGTTGTTGTAAGTCATAATCTAGGCTAGTTAAATTAAATCTTGGATTGACGTCATCCATAATGGAACGGACATTATTTTGATAATCATAAGTGTAATTTAAATCAACCAGCTTTGACGCCCCTACACCATCACTGATACTGCGTGGCAGTTGGCTATTATTAAGCATGGTTTCATGGAAAAGGCCATTGCCATAATAAAAGTTTTTAATGGTGCCATTAGGGTGATAGTGCACGCTATGCACATAATTAGCTTCAGGTTTACTGGCTTTAGTTGCTTGACCAAAACCATTTGGTGCATAGTCAACCTTGATACCATCAGGGTAGGTAAGCGATGATAAGCTACCTAAATCATCATAGCTATAATCAATAGTTATTAGTTTTCCATCGAGCGATAAGCTCTCGTTTTCCAGTAATCGTGCCGCGTTATAACCATAATTTTTTATCACACTACCTGAGACTAAGCGAGTGACATCGCCGTTGTTATCTAAGGTATAGGTTAAACCTGGTGAATTATCACCATATGTTACGTAACGCACATCACCTAAATTATCAAAACGATTTATTGATTGTTTTTCAGGAGAAGTATTGTGATTACTACATGAGTTACCACTAACCCCCTGTGCTTGCCAGGTAACGCCTCCTAAAGCATTAGTTTCATAATAGGTGTTACCGACATCACTGCGTTTAACCATACATAAATATTGACTACTATTATACTCACGCGTTTCCGTTTGACTGATGGTTGTGCCTTTATGAAGCCCCGACTGGGTAACCGACAAGATATTGCCAAATACGTTAGTGTCTATAACTGTAGTTGTACTTTCTGGCGAGTCAATGCGCGCCACCATATCGTACTGGGCGCTGCCATAAGCGTAATACCCCGTGGTGGTGGTCGCACTTTCACTTGCCGTAATTTCACTCAGGTTACGAATACGGTTGTTCGATAAATAATCAAAGCGTTGTTCGCCGCCTGACACAGACACCACGCGCGTTCTTCGTTGCAAGCCATCGTAACTGGCACTCTCACCTCTTGTTTCTATGGAGTTCGTTGAAGGTACTGAGTTAAATAGCGCATTGGCAGCATAGTTATAACGATAGTTTTGATAAACCGAAGTGCTATCATCGTAACTTTTCACTAAGGTTGGTCTTAAGTAACCATTATAGGTGGTCTCTTCAGTAAAACGCTTTGCAGTCGCACAGGTATTATAGCTATTTAATATACAGCGTGACGTAGTTCTGACTGGTGCACCTGCGATAATTTGCCACGAAATTGCGGTATCAAGTATCAAAGGCGTTTCTGGGTTGATAGACTTTAAACGCCCCATATTATCGTAACTATAATGCGTTTTATGGCCGTTTAAGTCTTCGGTTTGTGTGACCCAAGCATTGTCATCAACCTCACGATTAACGGTAAGTTCACCCGCACCGTAGCGATCAGGTAACTTCAGCTCAGTAACTAAACCACGTTTGTGCTGTGTAAGCTTTTGGTAAGTGTTTCCCGTTTGCCCGACAGTCATAGGTAAGTTAAAGCGCACTTCATGGGCTAAGCCATAATCGTGATAACTGACATATTCCTTTTGCCACTCCCCGGCTCCATATATGCGCAGTGGCAATAACACGTTGCCTGTGGATGAATAGGTGTTGTAATCGATTTTTTTCAAGCGCGTTTGATTGGCCTCATAAACACTATCCCCAACGGTTACTTCTGTCGTTAAATTCAACGCCCAGTTAGTGGTATCGTGCACAAACCGTTGTGTGGTATAACGGGCTTTAAGGCCGCCCGATTGTTTAGTTTTACGGGCAACATCATAAACATTAAAGTCAGAATACTCAGTCACAAAACGGTCACTACCGTCGCTATAATGATATTCATCCACCTGCTCAATTAAACGATCAACACTGGCACTGGTAAAGTCATCTTTGACTTTACTGTTACCGTAAGCTGGGCCTTGGTTTTTCTCAAGACTAATTCGTCTGAGCAAGCTGGTACCGTCGGTATCAAAATAATCGGTAAACAGCTCTTGGTTTTCTGTCCAGCCCCATTTACCGCTAAAGTGATGGGCCACTTTACTGCCATCAGGAGCCGTTACCACGGTCGAACGTAAATCGTTAACCCCTAAGCCATGAGGTAACACACCAAAATTTAAGCCTTCATGGTAGGGAGATGTTTTAGGCTCATTACCACTACGGGCTTCAAAGTAGCCTTGTAGAGGCTGAGGGTAAGCATAGCTCCATGTGTCTTGCTCGCCATCTAAACGGGTGATGATTTTTTTACGTAAGCGATACACTAATCGACAAGGTTTGTATTCTGACCACCAAGGTGAAGACCATTTAGCGGTATATCTTGCCGAAACCATCTCCCACGGTACATTAAAACGGTTCACAGTCCCTTCATCGTATTCATAACTTGCCGTTAAACCATCTGGGTGGATAATGGTAATATACTCACCTTTGTTATGCACCGTGGTCGATTCACACATCCGCATATCGGTGGACTTTTCTTCTGGAGGTATGCTCAGTTCATGTTTTCCCGTGAGCGCAAGGCGCCAATCACGGGTGTTCGGGTGGTTAAACTGCCAGGACTTACTGTCTGGTCGCGTCACCCTTGATAACACCGTTATCTCGCCAAAATCATATATGCTTCCATTACTCATATAGGCATAAGACCAAGTGCGGTGATTACTCCTAACCGTATTCACTAAATTATTTGAGCGATAGGTTAGAGTGATTTTTCTACCGTCACTGGCGCTTATCTCGTAAAGGCGTGACGCACTATCGTATTTATAATCAACAGTATTGCCAAATTTGTCTTTAACTTGCGTGACCAACATAAAAGTATGGTAAGTGCGAAATTCCGGTGATGATGCTCGTCTATTCGTATTGGTTGTCAGCACTCTAAAGGTTTTACCCTTGAGCTGTTTTAACTGGCCAAAGGTGTATTGTGTTCCATCTGTTGTGGTAACAATAAACCCTTCATGTCCACTCGCGGTGTTATAACAGCTAATTTTCCACTGCTGGCTCGTAGTTTTATCACCATTAGTGTTTTCAATGATTTTTGCACTACTACGATTTGGAATGTGAATATTATCGCCATTCCAAACACTTTGCCCTCGCTCTGGTAGTAAATTGTTATCAACATACGGTGACCAATCCCCCCCATCGCCTAAGTCGCCAGAACAAGCGTTCCCTGTACCCCAACTACCCCGAAACGACGAGCTTCCCTCTAACGCCATGACATTAGTTCTAATATGCGGAATATCTAATCCCCAGCTGCCAAAATCACGGGTATTACTGTCTAAACTGTCAGCGCCAATAAATACTCGGCTAATCTCTACCGGTAAGGCATTATTTCCAGGAATGGAAACATCGGTTTGTCTAAAAGAAATCGAGCCCGTACTTAAGCCAATTTTCTCACCAAACATACCTGAGGTATGTGGGGCAATTTCGTGATCAAGGTTAAATAATTCACGATAGTTATTGGTGACCTGCTCAACCCTATCGGGAAGAGGTTCAGTTTCAGCAAAAATGCTCGCAGAAAACAATAAACCCAGCACAAAAACGAATAACATAGTCACTTGCCCTTTACCGTTAACAAGCATAGTTTTTTTAAATTGCGAGGCGCAATAGTTGATATATAAGTCCATTATTCAATGTCTCCATTCATATTGCTTTCTGCTGCTGGGCTTCCAAGAAGATCGGTATGAATAAAAATAACCTGCTTTTCAAGCCTCACTGTAACGTTTATTGATGTTTGCCAATTACTGCACCCAGAAATATTGCAAGCTTTAACTCGATAGATGTACTCCCCATCAGAGCGGTAACGACTGAAAGCTCTGCTACTTTGTGTTGTAATATTCTGCCAAGAGTTAGCATTTCGCCTTTCCTGTAATGTATAACTGCTTGCTGTTGGTGCTGTAGACCAAGTTATTTGAATAGAACCTTCGACGATTTGCTCTGTTGAAACTGTAATTACAGCAGGAGCATCAGGGGGAGAAAGCACAGTGACCGCAGTAGACTGCCTAAAACCTCCCCAACCTGAGGCATTATATGCCCTTATTCGATATAGATAACGTCCCGTTATTCGGCTGGTACGATTATAACTAAGCCCAGTTAAAGCGCTTGATAAAGTGACCCAACTGCCATTGTCTTTACTTTCTTGTAATAGATATTTAGTTGCGGTACTCCTTGCAGGCCAATTTATGGCAATAGTACCATTTGTCACTGTCGTTGTAGGTACAATTATGCTACTTGGTGCAGATGGCGGTAGTAATACTGTTACAGAGCCAGAAACTCGGTAACCACTCCAACCTGACGTGTTATATGCACGTACTTGGTATTTGTAACTACCATTACCTCTACCTGTACGGGTATAATTTGTTCCCGTTGTGCTACTGGTTAAACTCACCCAACTACCACCATTTTTACTTTCTAAAAGCTGATACTTGGTTGCAGTACTCGTAGCAGGCCAACTTATGGCAATAGTGCCATTTATCACTGTTGTTGTAGGTACAATTATGCTACTTGGTGCAGATGGCGGTAGTAATACTGTTACAGAGCCAGAAACTCGGTAACCACCCCAACCAGACTTATTATATGCACCTACTCGATATTTATAACTTCCATTAGTTCGACCAGGCATCATATAACTAGTGCTAGTTGTATTGGTTGTGATAGTTTTCCATGAACCATTGTCTCTACTTTCTTGTACTCTGTATTGTATTGCGGTGCTTGAAGCTGCCCAGCTTATTTGGATATTTCCATTTATTACAGTTGTACCTGGCACAGTAACTGAGCTTGGCGCATTAGGTAAGTGTAAAACATTTACTACAGAAGAGTTTCTGTATGCGCCCCAACCTGAATTGTTCCCCGCTCTGACTCTATATTTATAACTACCATTACCCTTGCCCGTTCTAGTGTAACTTCTTGCCGTTGTATTACTTACAATTGTTACCCAAGAGGCATTATTATGACTCTCTTGAAGCAAATACTTAGTTGCAGTTGTGGATGAAGCCCAACGTAGTGCTATTTTTCCGTCATTAATGAGGTAATTAGGCAGAGTTATACTGCTGGGGGCTGGGGGGGGAAGTAACACAGTTACGGAGCTGGATGTACGCCAGCTACTCACCCCCATATCATTAAATGCTCGAACTCTATATTTATAACTACCATTCCCTAGGCTAGAGCGAGTATAGCTTGTACTTGAAGACCATCCACTTTTTATCGTGACCCAGTTACCGCTATTTTTACTTTCTTGAAGTACATACCCATTTACATTACCGTAAACCCTTGCCCAAGTAATACTAAGGGTATCGTTGGTGCCCAAAGAAGGTATGCTAATACTACCCGGTGTGCTTGGAGGGCGGAAATCATCTCTAAATTCTTCAGATTTAGCATGTAAATGGAAGGATAATAAAAGAATTAGCAAAAGGTGTACGATAAAATTTATTTTCTTGAACATAAATCAATCCTTTGAATAGTTTAATTAAGGTCAAATTTGCAAGTAGAAACCCATTCTACTCATAGAGAGGTAGTGCTCCCTATCGACATACTGTAAGTTAACTTTGAAGGTAAGGGAGTATTGTGCTCTACAACGCAATCTAATAGCATTACGGTATAACAGGCCACATTAATCCACAACAAACTAACTCGCTTTAAGGTATAAGTCCACAACTTTATTAACCCAAATCCAACCTAAATTTAACTTTAAATTAACCAAGTTTGACTTTGGTAACGAAGCAGCTTTCTTTCAATGTTGTTTAATGCAAGGTTGGCCGAGTCTACAGGAAGGGAGCGATTATATTTTTCTGGTAGGATAATTTTCGAATGAGACCTATATTATAAACTGCTTGTCATCTGCAAGTTGATGGTTATGCTGAATATGATCGAGTAGGGTGAGGCTCATGCCTCATGCCTCATCCCTCTCACAGAACCGTACGTACGGACCTCGTATACGGCTCATGCAATTTACTATATCTTATTACTTTTATCAGTAATAAGAAGCGAGAACGCCTGTTTTACTTCATCTATCTGGTATAAGCCAATAGCTTTAAACCACTCATTAGGCATAGCATAGCTGGCTAATGGGCTAGCACTGTTTCGCCATGAACTCATTTTAATGAGCTTAAATGGCGGTTTATATTTCAACTGTTTCAGGCGCCGATGTAACTTACTTGGCTTCTTCCACAGTCTAAGTTGTACAGCCCGTAACCTGCGCCTGACCCAAGGTGCAAAGCGTTTTAATATTGTGCTTACATTGGCTATCTTGAAGTAATTTACAAATCCCCTTAACACTGGATTTAGTCGTCTTAGCACTTGTGCTAAATTCCCGCCCCCATTGCGTTTGGTTAGTTGTTTCACTTTAACTTTGAAGTTTTTGAGTTTCTTTTCTTGGATACGTGTATAACTTGTACAAATTATCACTCCCAAGAATTTTATTCCCATATCGCTATGTGCAATATGAGTTTTACGCTCATTCACTTTAAGCTTCAGTGTCACCTCTAAATACTGGCTCGCCACTTTTAATGCGTTATCCGCCCCTGACTTTGAGGTGCAGAATATCAAGATATCATCAGCATAGCGCACTATTCTGTGCTGTCGCTTCATCATTTCTTGGTCAAACTCATCTAAGTAGATATTGGCAAGTAGTGGACTGATAACACCACCTTGTGGACTACCTAACTCACTTTCCTGCCAAGCCTCGCCAACCATAACCCCACTTTGCAGAAACTGTTGTATCAAGTTTAATATACTGCCGTCTGTAATACGTTTTCGCACAAACTTAATGATTAAGTCATGATCAAGCATATCAAAACATTTCGACAGATCCATATCAACAACGTGTCGCTTGTTATACCTGCGTATAAATAGCGTCGCTTTGCTGATGGCTTGATGACAGCTTCGTCCCACGCGATATCCATAACTCGATGGATGAAAGTACGGGTCAAAAATGGGTGTCATGATATTCGATAAACATTGTTGAACAATTCGGTCTCGAACGGTTGGAATGCCCAGTAAGCGTTTGCCGTCATCGTCTTTATCGATTTCGACTCGCTTTACCAGTTGCGCTTGGAAGCGCTTTTCCTTCAATTCAAGCAATAATTGTTTAAGTTCTTTTTCCAAATTTTGTGTAAAGTCATCTACGCTCTGACCGTCAATACTGGCAGCGCCTCGATTCTTTTTCACTTGCTTGTAAGCCACATAGAGCGCCTGCAGTGAAAGCATGCGCCCATAAAGGCTAAAATGAACTCTCAAATTATTGTCTCACATCACTTAGTTTTAGCTTCCTTTACCTCGGTTAGGTTTGTTTCATTATCGCGTTAAGCCTTCTAGCGAGAGAAACTTGCTTCTCTATTGATGCAATGTACTTAACTGCTTTATTTTATCTCTAGTAAAGAGAAATAATTACTCCCCGTGCCCAGTTCCATCCTCAGCCTTGGTTTCACCCTTAGCCAATCAAGGAGACCTTGCCTTATTAGACAACTCGTAGACCCGATATAAATTCCACTACTTATAGTGATTTATAAATCACTTCCCCCCTTCGCAACTAATTAAAGCTTTTGGCTAAAATTAACTCCATCAAACTCAATGCTGATAGTCGGCTTGGTTTTCTCCTCCACACCATTACTGGCTTTCACAGGCCTAGCCTTACTCACTACTACGGGTTCATCTGCCACCTCACACCGACATTAAACCTTGAGTTTCCTCTTGGATTTAAGCCACTTACATAGAGTTAAGTTTAGATGCCAGGCTTCCCCAGTTACTGCACTAGCTCCCTGTTAGCTTTTTATTAGATAAGCCACCCTCAAATGAAATTACTTTGCCTAATAAAGAGTGGGCTTTGCGCTGTTATTTTTTTGGACGCTTACCCACCAATACCGCCGAAACAGGTTACGGTTAGTTGTGTACCTCTAACTTCCTATGGCTTCCTTCAGACCCTATCGTTAGCCAATAGCGCCCTTGCCATTCGGATTATCTTCCCCCTAGTCAGGGTGATAAGGCTTCTTTCAGCCTATCGGGTTTGCCAGCTTCGCTGGGCAAACAAAAAAGACCGATAATTAATATTACCAGTCTTTATATGTGTATAGAGTGTTAAACGAACGTCAAACAAAAAACTAAGCGTTTTCTTGCTCTCGCTCAATAGCGCGATAAGCAATATCAGTTCTAAACTCTACACCTTGCCAAGTAACTTGATGCAATAATTCATACGCGGCTTGCTGTGCTTCAGTTACCGTATTACCTAACGCCGTTGCGCATAATACGCGACCGCCGTTAGTGGTCACTTCACCTTGCTCATTTAACTTAGTGCCCGCATGAAACGTTTTCGCTGACTCATTAGTGTTGCTATCAAGGCCAGAAATCACATCACCTTTTGGATAACTTGCCGGATAACCATTAGCAGCAAGTACCACACCTACAGCTGCGCGGCTATCAAAGGCTATCGTTGCTTTATCTAATTCACCACGGGTAGCAGCTAAACACAATTCAACTAAGTCTGACTGCAAACGCATCATAATAGGCTGAGTTTCAGGGTCACCAAAACGACAGTTATATTCAATGACGTTTGGTGTACCATCTTCAGCAATCATTAAACCCGCATATAAAAAGCCAGAGTATGGTGCGCCCTCAGCTGCCATGCCTTCAACCGTTGGCATAATAACCTCACTCAGAATCCTGTCATGAATTTCAGGCGTTACCACCGGAGCGGGTGAATAGGCGCCCATACCACCGGTGTTAGGACCTAAATCACCATTTAATGCACGTTTGTGATCTTGACTAGTTGCCATAGGTAAAACATTTTTACCATCAACCATGACAATAAAGCTCGCTTCTTCACCTTCTAAAAACTCTTCAATAACCACGCGATGTCCTGCATCACCAAAAGCATTGCCTGCTAACATATCATTAATAGCATCTTCTGCTTCGGTCAACGTAAGCGCAACAATAACGCCTTTACCTGCGGCTAAACCATCGGCTTTAACGACTATCGGCGCACCTTGCTCACGAACATAAGCCAATGCAGGTGCAACTTCGGTAAAGTTGGCGTAACTACCTGATGGTATGTTGTTACGAGCAAGAAAATCTTTAGTAAAAGATTTAGAACCTTCCAGTTGTGCTGCTTTCGCGCTTGGTCCAAAAATGGCTAAACCACGTGCTTGAAAGGCATCAACAACGCCATCAACAAGCGGTTGCTCTGGGCCAACAATCGTTAGCGCAACATCTTCACTTTGAGCAAAAGCAACTAAGGCATCATTATCACTAACATCAAGTGCAACATTTTCTAATTTACTTTCTGTTGCTGTACCCGCATTACCGGGGGCAACAAATACTTTAGTAACCTGACTAGACTGCGCCGCTTTCCATGCCAATGCATGTTCACGACCACCTGAGCCTATAACTAAAATTTTCATGTATTTCTCCTATTACGAGTAAGAGCGCGAATAAATTCCCACCTACAAATTAAAGGCGAATTCTTTTTTTAAATCGCCTAAAAATTTATTATTTATTTTGCTTTTTAAAGTCACTAAAACTGGTGTTTTCAGGTTTAACAAACTTTAAGGTCATACGATCACTTTCGCCAATCGCTAAATATTTTGCTTTATCTTTTTCACCTAACATTAGTCTTGGTGGCAATGTCCAAACCCCTTTTGGATGTACCGCTAGATCGTTAGGGTTGGCATTAATTTCACTGGCGCCGACAAACCGAAAGCCTGCGGCCTTAGCTTGCTTGATAGTATTAGCTTCTGACACATAACCATCACCGATTATAGGATCTAAACCCGCAGGTAACCTGTGCTCAACCACACCAAGTACACCACCCGCTTTAAGCGCGTTAAAGGCATCTTTAAATACCTGTTCAACCCCCGCATCCCGCCAGTTATGTAAATTACGGAAAGTTAACACTAAATCAGCACTACCTTGTGGTGCTAATTCGCTTTGCTTACGCGGCACAAAATCAGTTAAAACCACTTCACTAAAAACCACATTTGACGCTAATTTTTTCTCTAACTGCTTACGTGAGTTAGAGTAATAATTATCTTCACCGGTATCAGGGTAATGAGCGCCATATAACTTGCCTTTACCTTTTAACGCAGGGGCAAGTATTTCGGTGTACCAACCGCCACCAGGGGTGATTTCAACCACAGTCATGGTTGGAGCAAAACCAAAAAAGCCTAATGTTTCTATTGGGTGTCGATATTGATCACGGGCTTTATTTTTAGCCGAACGATGATCACCATTAACCACTTGCTCAAGTACTTCACCACTATGATCATGGTTTTCATGAGCAGAAAGGTTGACGCTAGCTAGCGCACTAAGGCTAAGGGTTGAAGCGACTACTGCAGAAGTAACAAGCGACTGTAATTTTTTTAACTTGATCATAATATTTCCATTAACTGATTAGGTACTAAAATGACCACTAGTTATAGCAGATTTTAAATAAACAAGCAGCGTTGATTTTGTTACCTAATATGAACTAATCAACACTGCTTTTTCATCTGTATAAATTTTTACAGTTAATTCTTAATAAAGGTTCTTTAAATTGATCAGTTACAATTTAAAGGCAAAAGCGCGGAGCGTATGACTATACGTGAGTACTTTTAACGCCTAAATTTAGCTTATCAACAACAAGAATCGAAATTAATGTTTAAAATGTCTCATACTGGTAAACACCATGGCTATACCGTGTTCATCAGCGGCAGCAATAACTTCATCATCGCGCATTGAGCCACCCGGCTGAATTACCGCGGTAATTCCGGCCTCTGCGGCGGCGTCTAAACCATCACGGAATGGGAAGAAAGCATCAGATGCCATGACTGAACCTTTCACTTCAAGGTTTTCATCAGCCGCTTTAATGCCCGCAACTTTTGCTGAGTAAACACGACTCATTTGGCCTGCGCCAACACCAATAGTCATGCTATTTTTAACATAAACAATGGCGTTCGATTTAACGTATTTAGCCACTTTCCAACAAAATTGTAAATCGCGCATTTCTTCTTCACTTGGTTGACGTTTAGTAACAACTTTTAAGTCATCACGGCTTACGCTACCTTGGTCTCTGTCTTGTACTAATAAACCGCCATTAACGCGTTTATAGTCAAAGCCTGAAGTTTTAGACTGCCACTGACCACACTCTAATAAACGTAAATTAGGTTTAGCGGCAACAATTTGTGCCGCAGCTTCAGATACTTTAGGAGCAATAATCACTTCAACAAATTGACGAGAAACGATTGCTTGTGCCGTATCGGCATCTAATTCACGGTTAAAAGCGATAATACCGCCGAACGCTGAAGTTGGGTCGGTTCTATAAGCACCTTCATAAGCGCTAAGAATATTATCACCAATTGAAACGCCACACGGGTTAGCATGCTTAACAATAACACACGCGGGTTCATCAAATTCTTTAACACATTCTAACGCCGCATCGGTATCGCTAATGTTGTTGTAAGATAATGCTTTACCTTGTAATTGTGTTGCCGTTGAAATTGACGCTTCTTCTGGCATTGCTTCTTTATAAAAAGCCGCCTCTTGGTGAGAGTTTTCACCGTAACGTAAATCTTGCGTTTTAATAAACTGACTATTAAAAGTACGAGGGAATTTAGCTTTATCGTCAAATGATGGCGTTGCTTCTTTATCATCGTAGGCAGGTAACATTTTACCAAAGTAGTTAGCAATCATGCCGTCGTAGCTAGCAGTATGCTCATAAGCGGCAATAGCTAAATCAAAACGTGTTTTATACGTTACTGAACCTTCATTAGCATTCATTTCAGCTATAACGCGATCATAATCGCTTGTATTAACAACAATAGTTACATCTTTATGATTTTTCGCTGCTGCGCGTACCATCGTTGGTCCGCCAATATCAATGTTTTCAATAGCATTTTCTAAGGTACAATTTTCATCACTAACGGCATTAGCAAATGGGTACAAGTTAACCACAACCATATCAATCGCACTGATATTGTTTTCAACCATTACCGCTTCATCGATACCACGACGCGCTAAAATACCACCGTGTACTTTAGGGTGTAATGTTTTAACACGACCATCCATAATTTCAGGGTGACCTGTATAATCAGAAACTTCAGTAACAGCAATGCCGTCTGCTGCCAGTAATTTAGCGGTACCACCTGTTGAAAGTAGTTCAACACCATTGTCAGCTAAAGCACGAGCAAAATCTACAATGCCAGTTTTATCAGAAACACTTAACAGTGCGCGTTTAATTGGACGTGGAGTATCCATTTTGTATGTTTACCTTCTAGTAAATTAATTTTTAATAAAGCTTTAAAACAATAAAAGCACCCAAAGGTGCTTTTATTAATGGATGAATCTTAGTTCATACCGTATTTTTTTAATTTCTTACGTAACGTACCACGGTTGATACCGAGTAAGTTTGCGGCTCTTGTTTGGTTACCGCGTGTATACATCATTACTTCTTCTAACATTGGCGCTTCTATTTCGCTTAGTACAAGGTCGTACATGTCATCAACGTCGTTACCGTTTAACTGCTTTAAGTAGTTATTGATAGCTATTTTAGCTTGTGTACGCAAAGGAGACGTTTTAGTTTGCGTTTGAATATCACCAGTGATAAATGGAGAAGAAATATTTTGTTCGAACATAATGTACAACTCTTTCTGTTAATATAAATAAAAATTAAACAACCAGCAGTTCACTAATGAGCCAGCTGATCAAAACAAAGATTTAACGTCTCAAGCTGATCGCTTGTTGACGATAAAGTATTAAAAGTAGCTCTAAACGCCTTGCCTTGGTCTTGTGCAAATTGCATAGCAAAAGCATCACCCAACTCTTCACTTGACTCTTTACCGAGTAAAGCAAATGAATGAACATACCAAGACAGATGTTTACGAGCGATTCTCACGCCCATGTAGTCACCATAAAACTGATGTAGCTCCTTTACATGTCCAAGCAATATTGAACGTACCTCAATCAATGAGGGGGCAGGTAATTTAGTGCCTGTTTTCAAAAAATGATTAATTTCTCGAAAAATCCAAGGTCGCCCTTGGGCACCTCGACCAATCATAATGGCATCGGCTCCGGTATAGCTTAATACTTGCTCGGCTTTTTCTACCGAGGTTATATCGCCATTAGCGACAACAGGAATTGAAACTGCCTGTTTAATTGCTTTTATTGTGTCGTACTCTGCATTGCCTTTATAAAAGTCATTACGGGTTCGACCATGTACTGCAAGCGAAGCAATACCATTATCTTGAGCAATTTTCGCAATTTCAATGCCGTTACGGCTGTTTTCACACCATCCTGTGCGAATTTTTAACGTAACCGGAATATTTACCGAATTCACCACAGACTTCACTATTTGCTCAACCTGCGCTGGTTCTTTTAATAAAGCAGAACCCGCTAATTTTTTGTTTACCTTTTTTGCTGGGCAGCCCATATTAATATCAATAATTTGCGCGCCATTTTCAGCATTAACCTGAGCAGCAAAAGCTAATTCATCAGCACAACTACCCGCAATTTGTACACTGCGAATACCCGCCTCTTTACTATGAATCATTCTCAATTTAGACTTTTCGGTATTCCATACCTTAGGGTTTGACGACACCATTTCTGACACAGCCAAACCAGCACCCAAACGACAACACAACTCTCGAAAAGGTTGATCGGTAATTCCTGCCATAGGGGCAAGTATTACCTGACTTTTTAATTGATATGGTCCGATTTTCACGCTGTCTACTTTTTGAGCTACCTTTTAAAAGGGCGCTAAGTTTACGTGTTTTTTTGCTACTTGAAAAGCATAGAATTTGAACAAAATTTGTTTTTTTTCGTGTTTTTAATATTGACTTTTACTAAAGTATTGTTGTGAGCAGTTTTTGTACAATGAGTTAACAAAATTACCGCTAAAATAATGAGATAAATGGACAAAAAATAGCGGATTGTTAATAGCGGGTAGTTTTTATCGAAAGTTTTTTGATTATATGACACAGTACAATCAATTCATTTATTACCCTAAAACCAGTCATGCTTTCATATTTAAAACTAGCCATTACCAATGTTTTTGCCAAAGGAGATTACTGCGCTACTTTTTATATTGGCAGTGAAAAATCACCCGTAAATCTTATTATTGACAGTGGCAGTAGTACGCTAGTTGTTAAAGAAACAAACTATCAAGCAGATCCCCCCAAGTTATGGTAAAGCCTGCTTTCGTTTTTTAAGTCAATTACCCCAATGGCCTAATCAATCAATTATTGGTTTGTCATTATTAAACAATTACGTACCTATGTACATAACTCAGGCACAAAGATTAATTAGCTAAATCACTATTAAAATCAATAAAAAATGTAAGAGATATTGAAACAACCTATGCTTTACTGTTACTTTACATTTATGAATTTAAAGTAAAATATAAGGCTGATTAAAATATGTCAGGGAGTTTAGTTTGTGTCGGTACCGGCATGCTCTTAGGTGGGCATATTAGCCCTATTTCAAAGAGTTATATCGAACAAGCTGATGTGGTTTTTTCATTAATGTCGACAGGTATAACTGAGCGTTGGCTCGATGAAATGCATGGTGATGTGCGCAGTTTACAATATTGTTATCAAGAAGGTAAAAACCGTAATATCACCTACAACGAGATGGTTGAGGCGATATTAACCGAAGTACGTGCTGGCAAAAAAGTCGTTGCCGCCTTTTATGGTCACCCTGGTGTGTTTGCTTGTGTTAGTCATAGAGCCATCAAAAAAGCTAAACAAGAAAATCTCAGTGCCCACATGGAAGCAGGTATTTCCGCAGAAGATTGTTTGTATGCTGATTTGAGTATCGATCCTGGAAAAACAGGCTGTATAAATTATGAAGCTAGTCAGTTTATGTTTTATCAGCGTAATATTGACCCTGCAGCGCACCTGATACTTTGGCAAATAGGTTTAGCTGGTGATAAATCTCTGGCAAAGTTTTCCACAGGCAGAGCTTATCGACAAGTATTGGTCGATTTATTATTAGAAACCTATCCTAAGGATCATCAAGTAATATTGTATCAAGCGAAAGTACTGCCCATAGATACCATGCGTGCTGAGCGTATTGCATTAATAGATCTAATTGATGCTGAGCTTTTTATGCATACCACCTTAGTCATTCCGCCTAGTGAAGAAATGCAACCCAACCAAACAATACTAGCTAAGTTAGCAATAATAGATAAGCAAGAATTAAGAACTAAAAACAGACCTGAGCTAACTTTAGTGCTATAAAAATAAAAGCATAATAGAATCAGAAAACTAAATAAAAAATTTAACAATAACAACACGGAGTAAACACTATGAGTAAGATAATTCAAGTATTAGAAAAAATGGCTAATGATGCTAGTTTACAAACTGAGCAAGCTATTAAACAATTGTTAACAACTACTGAACTTGATAGTGAAACTAGTCAAGCAATTGTTAATAAAGATATAAACACCCTAGAAAAGCAAATGTGTATTACCCCTATCATTGCCCATGCATTACATCCCGCTGAAGAGGAAGAAAATAAAGACGAAAATAAAGACGTCAAAAATGCCGTAAATGCGTAGAGGAAATGTTTTATATTTCAAAAGTAGATTTAATGTAATTACATTAAATCTACTTTTTTCAACTATTTTAATAATATTTCCATCATCTGGAAATGAATTAAAAAATGTTGATCAACAACTTAAAACTGCTGATAGCCTACGAAGCAGTGATCCAAAAAAATTTAACAGCATCCTAAATAAATTAATCAAAGTTAAGTCATTATCCAATAAACAGAAAAACGATTTGGATTACTTATTAGCATACCAAGTCGCTTATTCAGGTAACTTTAAAGAGGCTATACCTTTATTTGGAAAAATCATTAATTCTAATGCCAGTATAGATCTTAAATTTCGAGCAAATTCATCCATAATTAATATCAGTGCAATTTCACAAGATTGGAATCAAGGTTTTGTACATTTAAATAAAGCAATCCAAATGATGCCTAAAGTAAAAACCCCCTTAATTAAACAAGATGGCTTAATTATCACTTCTTTCTTTTATAATGGGTTAGGGCAATACACATTAGGATATAAATATGCTCAACAAGTGAAAGAGAATACAAAGAACAAGCGAAATCTATGCGCGGCAAACTACTTAATGATAAAGGCTAAATTTTATTTAAAAACATTACAAAAGAATGATCTAGAAATACAAAATAGCATTGAATTATGCAAAATGGTTAAAGAACAAATATATGTTCATGACATCTTATTTTATTTAGCTAACTTACACCTAAACAATAACGATGTACTTTTAGCGATTACTTTATTAAAAAATAATATTGCTCACCTCGAAAAAACAAAATTCACACCATTAATTGCCCAATACAATTCTATGTTAGCCAAAGCATACTTTATAGAAAAAAATTTTAGTGAAGCAGAAAGATATGCTAATACATCATTATTGAAAACTGAAGGCATAGGAAATACGGCTGAAATCATCTTAGCCCACTCTTTATTATACAAAATAGCCTTACATAACAATGACCATCAACAAGCGTTGACGCACTACATCAAATACGCAGAAGCAGACAAAGCTCACCTAGAAAATGAAAAAGCCAAACACCTTGCCTTTCAACTAGCTGAACACAAAGAACTTGAACAAAAAAACCAAATAACCTTACTAAATAAAAAAAATGCCTTGCTAACTACTGAACGCGCGTTAACGCGTACTAATGCTGAAAACACTCGTCTTGTTATCATGGTGTTAGTGCTGACTTTGTCGGTATTAACCTTCTGGGGCTATCGTTTATTAATCGCCCATAAACGTATTAAAGAGTTGGCAGAATACGATGCGCTAACGGGTATATTTAACCGTGGTCACTTTTCTCAGGTAGCCAGCAAGGCTATTGATTATTGCCAAAGTGCCGAACAAGCATTAAGCGTAATTATGTTTGATTTAGATCATTTTAAAGACGTGAATGACAGTTATGGTCATGCTTGTGGTGATTGGGCATTAAAAAAAGTGGCGGAAGTGTGCAAAAGCATTGGTCGTAAAAACGATGTTTTTGCTCGTTTGGGCGGTGAAGAGTTTTGCATTCTGCTAACCAGTTGTGAGAGTGAAGCAGCACAATTAAGAGCGGAAGCTTGTCGAAAAGCCATTGCTGAAATTGTCAGCACGGACTCTGGTTTTGAGTTTTCTATCACCGCCAGCTTTGGTGTAACTGATATTAAAGCTAGCGGTTATGAACTAGATAAATTATTAGCGGATGCTGATAGCGCAGCTTATGCTGCAAAACATGCAGGACGAAACCAAGTTATGGTGTTTCAACCTAAAACAGAGCCAAGCGCAGCACTAGATAATTCACAAAATATTCTTTAGTTACATACCTTGTATAAGCCTTTACCAGCCTTTTTATTGAATATCGGCTAACAGACTATATTTTAATGGCTTATTTGCGCTGCCCATTTAAGCGAACCCATTCTTCTTGCACGGTCACTCGTTCCATATTGCACCATTGGCCGTAAATTTCTTGCAATGTTTGCGCTTGTTCTTCTAAAACACCTGATAAAGCCAGTAAACCTTTATCACCGATATATTCAATAATAGTAGGTGCTAACTCACGCAGTGGCCCTGCTAAAATATTGGCAACGACAACATCAGCTTTAAATTCGGGTTGGTCTTTGGGTAGGTATAATGCTAATCTGTCATCAACATTATTACGCTGAGCATTAGCAAGACTTGCTTGTAAAGCTTGCGGGTCGATATCAATACCAATAACTTTTTTAGCGCCTAACTTTAATGCCGCTAGTGATAAAATACCTGAGCCACAACCAAAATCCACCACGGTTTTACCTTGTAGGTCTAAACCATCGAGCCAGGTTAAACACAACGCTGTGGTTGGATGTGTACCCGTACCAAAGGCTAAACCAGGGTCGAGCATCACATTAACGGCACTCGGGTCTGGCACATCACGCCAGCTAGGGCAAATCCATAAACGTTCACCAAATTTCATCGGGTGGAAGTTGTCCATCCACTCACGCTCCCAGTCTTTATCTTCTAGCTGCTCTAGCTTGTATTGCATTTGCGCTTTGTCTGGGTGAATACCTTGCAGATAGCTGATCACTTTATCCATGTCATGGCTGGCGTCAAACAAGCCCATAACCACGGTGTTTGACCAATAAAGCACTTCATCACCGGGTAATGGCTCATAAATAGGCGTGTCTTGCGCATCAATAAAAGTAACCGCTTGCGAGCCACAGGCAACAAGCCAGTTACTATACTTTTCGGCGGTTTCTTCGTTGGCACTTAATCTAAGTTGTATCCAAGGCATCTTTTTGTTCCGGTAATATATTCATCATAATTCAGCTTAATAATAGTTTATCATTCATTGATGCTAGAGTAGCAATAAATTAACCTAATACTGAGTACCACTGCCATGTTAGATCTACTTCCTGATTTATTCGATAACTATCACTCACAACTGCAATTAGCCCAGCCGCTTTTTAACGATTATGGCGGTAACAGCATTTTTAGCGGTGAAATAGTCACCGTTGCTTGTTTTAACGATAACTCTAAAGTTAAAGAATTGGTAGCAACTGATGGCACGGGCAAAGTCATGGTTGTTGACGGTAAAGCCAGCTTAACCAACGCTTTACTTGGTGACATGCTCGCCGAAAAAGCCGTAAGTAATGGCTGGCAAGGCATTGTAATTAATGGCTGCATACGTGATGCAGGCACGATAGCTACCTTATCACTTGGCGTGAAAGCATTGGGTTGTAACCCGATTAAAACTGAAAAGTTGGGTGTTGGTGAAATCAATAAAAATATACATTTTGCTGGTATTGAATTTATAGCGGGTCAGTATATTTATGGTGATGCCAATGGTTTAGCGGTAAGTGAAAAGCAATTAATTTTACCCTAGAGCAACCGTTCATTTTTGTCGCTATACAGGCACTATTCTTCATAGTAGGATAGATAAAAAAGCGATCTAGCGAGGGGAGAACGTGACAAGTATTAAAATCAGTTTTTTTATATTCATTTTATTACTTGCTGCGACGGTAAGCTCTCAATCTTTACGCGTAGTCACTGAAGACTTACCTCCCCTGCAAATATTACAAAAAGACGGCCAGATCACCGGCGTAATGGTTGAGGTGGTTGAAACCTTACTAAAAAAAGCAGCTATTGATGGCAAGGTTGAAATTTTTCCTTGGGCTAGAAGTTATCAAATTGCCCAAGACTATGAGAATACACTCATATTTTCTATGTTCAGAGATGAAAGTAGAGAGCAAAAATTTCAATGGCTTGGTAAGCTACTCACACTTAACTCTTACCTTGTGGCACTAAAAAGTAGCAAAAATTTTAGTATCAACACCATAGCAGATGCTAAACAATATAGTGTTGGCAGTGTTAGAGAAGATTTAGCCGAACATTATCTTAAAGAACATGGTTTTGTTGAAAATGAAAACCTATACCTAAGCAGTGATTACAAGGTGCTATGGCACATGCTTTATAGTGGCCGTACTGATCTAGCTTTTACCAACGACATATTGTGGCAACATGAGTTAGAGGGAACAGGCTTAGGCCCGTCAAAAATTAAATTTGTTTACCAAATCCCCAACTTTGCCGCTGATTTATACCTTGCGGCTAGTTTAGATATAGACAAGGTCACAATAGAGCGTTTAAAATCGGCTTTATCGCAAATGAAAGCTGACGGCGAATATCAAGCCATTTTACGTAAGTGGAATATAAACTCTAATCAAAGCCATTAAACAAAGCCATTAAACAAAGCCATTAAGTTATATTAAAAATGAAATATTTTCCTGTTTTTCTCGATGCAAAAAAACTCTCTACCATGGTTATTGGTGGCGGAGAAGTCGCCACACGTAAAATTGAATTGTTATTAAAATCGACCACTAATATCACGGTTATGAGCAAAAGTGTTTGCGCCAGTGTTGAACGTTTAATTAACCTGAACCAGTTAACATGGCTAAAACATAATTATCAAACGGGGCATTTTACTGATATTAATTTGGTTATTGCTGCTACGGACAATATGTCGATTAACAAAGCCATTTATCAAGAAGCGACGCCATTAAATATTTTAACCAATGTCGTTGATCAACCTGAATTATGTACCTATATAACGCCAGCAATTATTGATAGAAGCCCGATGATTATCGCTTTATCAAGCTCTGGCAGCTCGCCTATTTTAATTCGTATGCTGCGAGAGCAAATTGAAAAAACCTTGCCGCAAGCTTATGGCAAGCTCGCCGATTTTTCTCATAAATTTCGCGATCATGTAAAAGTGCGCGTTAAAGGTTTACGTAACCGTCGTAGCTTTTGGGAAAACACCCTGAGAGGCCCAATTGGACAAGCGATACTTGATGGCAATCAAAAGCACGCTGAGCAACAATTAATTGCCAGTATCAAGCAAGAAATAGCGCCACCTTGCGGTGAAATTATTTTTATTCACACCAAAGAGGGTAACCCAGACAACTTAACGTTAAACGCCCATCGCGCGATGCAATTTGCCGATGCCGTTTTTTATGATGAGGGGGTGAATATTGAGCTGATTGAGTATATACGCCGCGATGCAGAAAAATTTCCGCAGGCGATCAGCTCCACTATATTAATTAATTATCAACACGCCATTGAATTAGCGAAACAAGGGCAAAAAGTTATTTACTTACTCACTGGCAATGAAACTTTGCCGCAAAATGAAGCGCTAATCAATAGCGCTATTGTCATCAAAACAATTATCAGTGGCGAATAAAGCTTAACCAAACCAACTCAAATCAACTTGCTATTACACTAATGTCACTTACGGGTAGTACCCCCTTATACATTTTTATACATCCCCCCCTTAAATCAAATACAAATCATTCGCACCAAGCTTGCTATTGCGATTACACTTGGTTACACTGCCATCAAATACAAATAACAATAATTCTTATTAACTAATTATAGTGGAAACAAAATGAACATGAATCTTAAAAAAGTATCGGTTGCTCTACTTGTAGCATGCTCTTTAACCGCATGTGTTGACGACGGTGACGATGGTCAGCAAGGTGTTGACGGAGCAACAGGCGTTGATGGCACTAACGGCGTAAGCACTTTTGTAACTCGCGATGACGTGTTAAAAACAAATGCCAATATTGCCTATGCCGCTTATTCTGATTCATTAATCGCTGCACAAGAGCTAGAAACAGCTATTACTGCCTTTGTTGCCGAGCCAACTGCTGACAATATGCAAGCAGCTAAGCAAGCATGGTTAGACTCCCGCGAACCTTATGGTCAAACAGAAGTTTATCGTTTTCGTGAAGGCCCCATTGAAGAGCGTGAAGGTAATATCAACGCATGGCCGCTAGGTGAAGCGGTTATTGATTATGTAGCTACCGAAGTTGACGGTGAAGCAAACTCAGGCGATGCAGCCAACATTTCAGCCGGTAACATTATTGCCAATACCGCTGATTACCCAACTATTACTTCAGATGCTATTGACGCTGTGTTTGAGTTAGAAGGCGATGAGAGCTTTGTAACTACAGGTTACCACGCTGTTGAGTTTTTATTATGGGGTCAAGATTTAAATAATGACCTATCTGGCAGTGGTGAGCGTGATAACAGTGCTGGCCAACGCCCAGTAAGCGATTATTCAAATATCACTGGCGCATGTACTTCTGGTGAAGATGCGGCTGCAGATACTATTTGTGTTCGTCGTGGCGAGTACTTAAAAGCAGTATCCGCACTTTTAGTTACCGATTTAACTGACATCGTTGAAGCGTGGGAACCAAGCGGTACAGACAATCATTACCAAACCTTTATTGCTGGCGGTGATGAATCTCTTGCAACAATTTTAGAAGGTATGGGCCGCTTAAGCTTTGGTGAATTAGCGGGTGAGCGTATTAATATTGCTTTAGTAAATAACTCTCAAGAAGATGAACATTCATGTTTTAGTGATAATACTCACCGAGATATTTTCTTAAATGCTAAAGGCGTGCAAAACAGCTATAACGCTCAATATACTCGCATTGACGGTGAAGTCATTTCTGGCGCATCAATTTACGACTTACTAGTTGTTAATGGCGACCATGAGTTAGCCAATACATTACGTGGCTCTTTAGAAGCAACCATGGCAGCTGCTAGCGTTATTGATACGAAAGCAAAAACAGGTATACCGTTTGATTTATTAATTCAAGATGGCTTCAATCAAGCTAACGTTGTGGCAGTAATTGCAGCACTTTCTGCACAAACAGATGTTATTGAACAAGCTATTGATGCCTTAGGGGTAACGACTGAAGATCTTAGACAAGATACTGACGAAGATATTTAAAACTAATCAAGCGAATGTAAATTTGTAATGCTTTTTTAACTAAAAATAGGCTCTCGAGCCTATTTTTTAGTTTTATAGCAAATAAGAATAATTATCCTTTGTATTTACAATCGAGATCAAGTTTTCTCAACAGAAAACCTTTTATAGTTTCAATTAAAACTATTTTGTTTACTGCTATTTTGCTTAATGGAGATATAGCTAAGTGGATAAACAATAAATATTAACTGAAACTAAAGTGGAAAAATTTACAATGAAAAACAAGTCCTATTTTTCAAATATTCAGCCTGTCATTATCTCAGGTATGCTTGCTATTACTTTAACTGCCTGTGGTGGCGGTGGCAGTTCAGATGAAGTAACACCACCTGTCACGCCGACACCGGAGCCTACAACACCCGTCGTTGATCACAGCGGTTTAACACCATTAAGCAGCGAAGTACTAGATGATAATGAACACTTGCCTGGCGGTGATGCCACTGTGTTTGTTACCGATGAGGATGCTTTTAGTACACGTCCTGATATGATCGCTAAAGACTTTCAGTCCGATGGCTTTTTTACTTCTGGCGATCATTTATTCCGCACTGCTGAGCAAGATATAGGGCCAATATTGAGTACGGGTAACTGTCAAGGTTGCCATATTAATGATGGCCGTGGCAGTGTCCCAGAAACGCCAACCTCTCCTATGCTAAGTATGCTTTTTAAATTAGGTAATGAGACTGGTGCTGCAGATCCTATTTATGGCGATCAATTGCAGCCTTTTGCAGTACAAAGCTTTTCATCATCTGATTTTGATTCAGGTGTTTCAATACATGATGGTTCTATTAATGGCACTGAGCTATATGGTGAAGCTTTTCCTTTTATTGAATATGAAATCATTACTGGCAGCTACTCTGACGGCACAGTTTATGAGCTACGAAATCCCATTTACAAAGTAAAGGATTTAAGTTTTGGCTCATTTATGGAGAATATTCGTTTTTCAGCCCGCGTGGCACCACAAGCATTTGGCGTTGGCTTATTAGATGCCATTCCTGCCGATAATATTCTTGCCTTAGTTGATGAGAATGATAGCGATAATAATGACATATCAGGCCGTGCATCCATGGCGCTTGACGCCTTCAGCGGTGAAACTAAACTAGGCCGCTTTGCTTACAAAGCACAAAACACCTCAGTACTGCAACAAGTTGCGGGTGCTTACGGTGGTGACATCGGCATTTCAACCAGTATTTTTTCTAACGAATCTTGCACCGAGCAACAAGTGGCTTGTCAAATGGTAGCAGAGCAGGAGAATAAAGTAGGCAGCGAGTTTGATTTTCCTGATAGAAATTTAGCCTTGGTTGAATTTTACAACAGAGTATTAGGCGTACCTGTTCGTCGCGGTTTTGACGACAGCGACAATTCTTGGGATGAGGACATTGCTGCGGGTAGAAAGTTATTTTTTGAAACTCAATGTGTCGATTGTCATACGCCAAGACATGTTACCGGTGAGGCCTCGGGTAGTGTACTAGGTAAATTAACCTTATTAGGGTTAGAAGAAGACGCTGAGCCTATCGCTATGCTATCGACACAAACTATTTTTCCCTACACAGACTTATTACTGCACGACATGGGTGGCTCTTGTGTCGTTACCCGTGAAACAGCAATAGGAGATTCTTGCACTAGTGGTGCTGAATGTATGTATGTACAACGCTGTGAAGGACTCGCCGATGGCTTAATTCAGGGTGATGCCTCGGGTACTGAATGGAAAACACCAGCACTATGGGGCATAGGCTTAGTACAAACGGTCAACCCGAAGGCGAGTTTTTTACATGATGGTAGAGCCAGAACCATAGAAGAAGCCATTTTATGGCATGACGGTGAAGCCGCAGCTCGAAAAGAAGCTTTTATGGCACTTACGCAAAGTCAACGTCAGCAGCTAATCGCTTTTGTTGAGTCGCTATAAATGTTAACTAAAATCACACGTCAACTATTTGTGGTATTTCTGGTTAGTGTATTACCTTCAGCAGCCTTTGCTACTGAAGGTAATATAACGTCTGAAGTGCTAGCTTCTCAAAAAAATGCGGGGGGCGGTATGACCGTTAAGCGTCCGTCAAAGCGTAGCTACATCTACCCAGGACAAGCCGCTAGCCGTAAACAACAGTTAGACTTTTGGAGCGGTTTTTCATTCTTTAGAGACCCTTGGGTTACCGCGCCAAGTATTACTAAAGCTAGAGATGGTTTAGGACCATTATTTAATGCCCGATCATGTATCGCTTGTCATCAAGCAGGCTCGCGCGCAGCAATGCCAGAAAGTGGCGAAAGTTTACCTATCGCGCTATTGATACGAGTTGGCTTTAATAAACCGGGGCTTAATCATGGCCTTAATCATGAGAAGAATAGCTACGGTGGCCAAATTCAACCACGAGCTATTAAGTATATCAATAATAAGCTAAAGCAAACACTTAAACACGAAGCTTGGCTTAACCTTAGTTATACCTTTATAGATGGTCAATTTCCAGATGGTGAAGCATACCAATTACAAAAGCCTCACTATCAGTTAACTAAATTAGCTTACGGTGAATTACCAGAGCACGCGGTATTATCACCTAGATATTCACCCAATGTCTTTGGTACTGGCTTATTAGATGCAATCTCAGCGCAAGATTTATTAGCTCAAGAAGATAGTGAAGATGCCAATAATGACGGTATCTCGCCAAAGTATAATCGCGTATTAAATATTAAAAGTGGCCAAATAGAACTTGGCCGTTTTGGTATGAAAGCCAAACACCCGACTCTTGCTCAACAAGTTGCTGCAGCTTTTAGAGACGACATTGGCATTACCAACAGTTTTTTCCCTACAGAGTCTTGCACTAAAAGCCAGCTATTTTGTCAACAAGCAAGCGCCTTAGGAGAGCATGAAGCGGTTGAAATTGAAGATAAGAATCTTGATTTAGTCATTACCTTTAACCGTTTATTGGGTGTACCACCAGCAAGAAATTTAACTAAACCTAAGCAGCAACAAGGTCAACGACTGTTCCATCAATTGGGCTGCGCTCAATGCCATACTCCAAGTTATTTAACCGATAAAAACTATGCTGATCCGGCCTTAGCTAATCAGAAAATTTGGCCGTATACCGACCTTGCCTTGCATGATATGGGAGCAGAGTTAGCTGATGGTGCATACGAATATGAGGCAACAGGTAGCGAATGGCGCACACCGCCATTATGGGGTATAGGTTTACAAAAAAGAATTACTGGTCAACAACGATTTTTACACGATGGTCGAGCAAGGAGCATTACCGAAGCCATATTATGGCATGGCGGTGAAGGCAAACTCGCCCAAGAAAAATTTAAACAACTAAACAAAACTGAGCGCCAAGCGTTGCTGATGTTTGTAAAATCTATTTAGGAATAATTATGAATAATACTAATAGCTTATCACCACTTAAAATTCTTAGTCCGCTGCTATTTACTTTAGCGTTAACGGCCTGTGGTGGTGGCGGTGGTGATTCTGAAACAACACCAGAGCCAACGACGCCAACGCCAACAACACCGACATCGACAGATGAGCAGCAATTTGGTTTATGGCTAACTGATTTAGCTGATAATGTAATTTTGCCTGGCTATCAAGACTTACAAAACAAAGCACAAGCATTAAGTGAGCAAAGTGATAGTTTTTGTGCACTCAATAGTCCAAGTAACAGCGACTTACAAACCTTACAGCAAGACTGGGCTGACTTTAATGCTAGCTGGCAGAATATTCAGTGGTTAAAAGTAGGCCCGGTACTTGAAGAAAGTCGCATTTTTCGATTAGAACTTTGGCCTGACGATAATGGTTCTGTGGCGAGTGATATTGCCTCAATACTCGATGAGCCCGAGATCACGGCGGCTCTTTTTGCTACTAAATATGTCGGGGGTCAAGGCATACCGGCACTAGAAATATTTTTATTTGGCAGTGACTCATTACTGTCTGCCGCTGATAAAACTAAACGCTGTGAAGCGGTAGTGGCCATTAGTGAAAATTTAGTCAATATAAGCACTGCGATAAACAATGGATGGCAAAGCACTGGTGATAATTATGTCGCTTCGTTAACAGCAGGTACGGGGGATTTCACCAACAAAAAAGATGCCGTTGAAGAATTAGTCACCAACTGGTTAGAGCAAGTTGAAAAAGTGAAAGATGAAAAGCTTTTACAACCGCTTGCTGAAAATGCACCTGGCATAGCCAGTATTGCCGAATTTACCTTAGCCAATGAAGTGATAGCTAGCATTAAAGTGAATGCCAACTCTTTTAGCCAATTATATAGCGCGGGTAATGGCCATGGCTTTGATGACATTTTAACCGATCATTTTGACCAATCAGCCATTAGCAGCGATATGACTACTAAAATTGCCGCGATTGTTACCGCACTTGACGCATTAGACAGCAGCATGAGCTACGCCCAATTACTTGATGATGAAGCTAGCCGCGAAAAGCTAACGGATACAATACAGAAAATACGTGAGCTTAGAGACGTGATCACTGCTGACTTTGTGCAAGCAACCGATATTAACATTGGTTTCAACTCAAATGACGGCGATTAGCCAATGGTTAATGACGAAAGTCAAAATACACATACCACGTAAACCTTAAAGATAAACACCGGAAAAGCCTAATGAAAGTAAGTAAAATAGCTATAGCGCTGATGTTAACCTACTCTTGTGCCGCCTTGGCACAAGAGGCAACAAGTACACAAGAGTCAGCGAACGAGAAAAGCGATAAAACCAAAGCAACTATAAACAAGCAAGTTGAAGTCATTAGCATTTTTGGCCAGCGCAACGAACTAGAAACAGCCATTGGCTCAGCTTTTGTATTAAGCGAAGCACAGCTAGAGCTCAACGAATTTGACGATATTCATCGTGTTCTCCAAACAGTGCCTGGTGTTTATATCCGTGAAGAAGATGGCTATGGTTTACGCCCTAACATAGGCTTACGCGGCGCAACATCAGAGCGCAGCAGCAAAATAGCCTTAATGGAAGACGGCATACTCATTGCGCCAGCCGCCTATGCCGCACCTGCGGCTTATTATTTCCCGTTAATTTCACGCATGACACAAGTCGAAGTATTTAAAGGCCCAGCAGCCATTAAATATGGCCCTAATACTGTTGGCGGCGCTATTAATATGGTGTCTCGCTCGGTAGCCAGTGTTGACGAGGGCAGACAGGCAGAAATTGATTTAGCGTATGGCGAAACAAACTATCAAAAAGCCCATGGTTTTTATAGCGAAAGTTATGATATAGAAAGTATTGGCGAGCTAGGTTTTTTACTTGAAGGCATCACGATAAAATCAGACGGCTTTAAAGACTTAGATGCTAACGGCGGTGCTAGTAAAGACACGGGCTTTGATAAAAGTGAAGTGATTTTCAAAGCTAACTATATTCCGTCGAATACCGAGCACTATCAGTTTTGGCAATTTAAAATGGGTTATGGGGAAGAAGTATCCCATGAAACCTATTTGGGCTTAACCGATGAAGATTTTGCCCAAGCACCTACTCGCCGCTATGTTGCCAGTGAAAACGATAAAATGGACTGGGAGCATTATCAATTTCAACTCTCTCATTATATTGAATTAAGTGGTGCTACTAGTCTTTATACCCAAGCATATCGTCGCGACTTTGACCGAGACTGGGATAGGTTTAACAGCTTTAACACTAACAGAAGTATGGCAACCATTTTAACTTCGCCAGATACCGGAGTAAATGCTTTATACATGCAAGTGTTAACGGGTGAGCGTGATACGCTCACCCAACAAGAGCGGCTGTTATTTACCTTAAATGATAGAAAATTTTACTCTCAGGGTATTGAATCTAAATTGTTTTGGGATACCCGCTGGCTTGATGCTGATTTAGCGATGGACTTTGGTGTCAGGCTTCATCAAGATCAAGTGGCGAGAAATCATCGACAAGATGAATATGCCATGCAAGGTGGTCACTTAGCGCTTATTGGCAACAGAGAAACCACTACCCTTAATGAAGACACGGCAACAGCCCTAGCAACCTATGCCAATGCTAATCTAGACTTTGGACAACTTAACCTCAGTGCTGGTGTGCGCGTTGAATATATTGAAGGCGAAGCAATTAACTACAATCTAGAAACGGGAAGTGAAGCAAGTAAAACCACTAATGACACTACCGTGGTTATGCCTGGTTTTGGCGCTTTTTATAAAATCACCGAGCAATGGGGTGCTTTATTTGGCGTTAACAAGGGCTATGTACCTAACAGTCCCGGACAAGATGACAGCATAGATCCAGAAGAAAGCTGGAACTATGAATTTGGCCTGCGCTATAGCGATACCAGCACTAAAGCAGAGCTAATCGGCTTTTATAATGATTACAGCAACCTTAAGGCTAATTGTACTTTTTCGAATGGTTGTTTAGATGAACTTGGGCAAGAATTTAATGGTGGCGAAGTTGATATTTACGGTGTAGAGGCAAGCTTAAATACCCGTTTCAATGTTAGCGACAGTATTGAATTACCCATCAATATTGCTTACACATACACTCAATCAGAATTTCAATATAGCTTTCAATCAAGTTTTTCTCAATGGGGAAATGTCAGCGAAGGTGACGAACTGCCTTACCTGCCTGAAAATCAATTGAGTGTTGAAGTTGCTTTAGCCCATGAACATTGGCAAGTATCATTATTGTTCAAATATGTTGAACAAATGCTAGAAGCTGCTGGCACAGCCACAGAGCTTGAAGGCTACTACACCGATGATATTGGGCAAGTTGATTTTTCTTCTTGGTATCAAGTAAACGATGCCATAAGAATATATGGAAAAATTGATAACCTAACCGATGACTCAGTTATTGTTTCACGTCGGCCTTTTGGAGCAAGATCAGGTAAACCTCGTCAAGCCATTGTCGGTATAAAATACACATTCTAGTTAGGAAGTTATAAGGTTTTTCATGTTAACACGTCGTCAATTTTTAATAGCCGCAGCCGCCACTAGCTCTGCGGCGGCTATCGGTTATATCCCTTTTGCACAAAGCCAGAAGCACTGGTTAGTGAGTGCTTGTAGCAATAAAAACAATGAGCACTTTGTCGCTGCTTTTGATCTTAACGGCAATATAATTAATCAAGTTAAATTGCCTGCACGCGGGCATGATGTCATTGCTGTGCCAAACAAGCCTGGGCATGCCTTAGTGTTTGCTCGGCGTCCCGGCACTTTTATCCTAGAAGTTGACTTTGTTAATGGCAGAATTGCGCAACAAATTACCGCCGCAGAACACTCGCATTTTTATGGTCATGGCGTTTTATCAACAAAAGATAATATTTTACTGACCAGCGAAAATGATTTTGCTACCGGCCATGGCAAAATAGTAGTACGTGATGCACAAAGCTACCAAGTACTTGAGCAATACCATTCAGGTGGGATTGGCCCTCACCAGTTAGAATTAATGCCTGATGGTAATTCACTGGTTATCGCCAACGGTGGTATTCAAACACACCCTGAGCAACCAAGAAAAAAATTAAATATAGACACTATGGCACCCAACCTTGCTTACTTAACTATAGCGTCGGGTCAAGTAGAGGATAAATTTTCCTTAGAGAACCATAAACTTAGCATTCGTCATTTAGCGGTAAGTAAACAAGGCAAAGTAATCGCCGGACTACAATACCAAGGCGCAAAGACAGACTTAGTGCCTTTAGCTATTTCTCACCACGGCGAAAGTTCCTTAAGGTATTTATCCGCAAGTGACGATGTCTGGCGTCGTATGAATCAGTATACCGCCAGTGTTTGTATTGACGATAGCCTAGCCATTGTCGCCATCAGTTGCCCAAGAGCCGATTTAATTACTTATTGGTCTTTAAAAAATGGTGAATACTTAAGTAGCGAGAAATTCGCCGATGGAGCGGGGTTAACACACCTAGATAAAATATACGCCACTAGCGGCAAGGGACGTTTAATAACAAGCAAGCTAACCCGTAGCAGTAACAATAGTAGTAACGACAGCGTAGCAAACTTCAGTTTTTCTGGCTTAAAATGGGATAATCACTTAACGCATATTGTTGGATAAATTGGTTGGGTAAATAAGATTTATACACTCAAAAAATTATTTTTTGCTTGCTAACTGGTTAGACCATTGTTATTTTATTTAAAATTATAAATAAAAATGCACCATTATGAACAATTTTTCTACCCGTGAATCAACCGTATTGTGTTCAGATCAATACCAGCTTACCACTACCACTTACCTCCCTGAAAAAGCCATTAAAGGGGCTATTTTAATAGCTCCTGCCACAGGGATAAAAAGACAATTCTATGGTAGTTTTGCTGCTCATTTAGCCGAGCATGGCTACGGGGTAATAACGTTTGATAATAGAGGCATTGGTGAGTCATTAACAGGCAGCGTGGCAAAAAGTAAGGCCTCCCTGCAATGCTGGGGTGAAAAAGATATGCCCGCGGTCTTTGAGCAATTAAAACAAAGCTTTCCTGATAGTAAATATCATTTAGTTGGTCATAGCGCTGGTGGCCAACTTGTTGGCCTAATGCACAATGCGCTGGAGCTTAGCTCAATGTTTAATGTCGCTTGTTCATCAGGGCGATTAAAAAATATGAGTAATCCTTATTTCATCAAAGCACATTTTTTCATGAATATGTTCGTTCCTTTCAGTAATGCTTTTTGGGGACATACTAAATCACAATGGATTGGCATGGGAGAACCTTTACCCAAGGCGGTCGCTCAGCAATGGCGAAAATGGTGTAACGGTCAAGGTTATGTAAAAACAGCTTTTGGAAAAACGGTGCATAATCACTTATATGATGACTTGTCTATACCATCTATGTGGGTAAATGCCATTGATGATGACATCGCTATTAATAAGAATGTTGCCGATATGCTGTCAGTATTCACCAAAATGAAGCCTGAAAAACTGACCTTAACGCCTGAGCACTATAGTCTCGATGAAATTGGTCACATGAAGTTTTTTAGTCGAAGATCACAGGTTTTATGGTCTCATGCTATCAACTGGTTAGAAAAAAATTAACCATAAGCGATTATTGATAAGTAGACAATAAAGGCTATTTAATACCATGAGATAAGTGTCGATCATTTCAATATTTTCATGGTAATAGGCATAACAAGGTAAGAAATTATCGGCACAATAATCGCAACAATAATAAGCACTTGCAAGAATGCATTGGCAGGTAAATAAGGGCTAAGCCATTGTGGTATAAAATAAACCAGTGGCACAAGGGCTATGTAATTAATTAACGCGATTACGTGTTTGTTTGGTGGTTTCATCAATGTATCCTCAATTAATATCAGCATGCTAGGGGTTATACCTAAAATAAATACTTTGAGTAACCCCCTTACACGCTTAAACTACTGCTAACATTTCTGCAAATTTATTCATCTTAACTTCCTCTTTATCGGTTAATAATTATGCTTGAGTAACCACAATGGCTTCAACATCGCTGGTCGCATAAAGTTCAGTATTAATGCTGCGAATCAAGTCGCCTTCTTCCGCTTGAAAGCGACTATTTTCATCCGAAAACTTAGTATTACCTCGTGCTACATACACTATTGTTTCATCAGTAAAATGGATTGTTTCACCTTTAGATAAACGCACAATGTCTATATAAGTTTTGCTATCAAACGTTTCGTTTTGATTTTTAGCGCCACCGTAAATACGTGTGACACCATTATCGCTGGGAACATAGTGCTTATATCCTGCGGGCTGGTTAGCTTCATCAGGCAATACCCATAATTGCAACATGCGATTTTTGCTATTGTCCGGATTCACTTCATTATGTGAAAACCTTCACCACCAGCACGCTGAACCTGCACCTCACCCGCTAATAAACTTTGACCATGTTCAAGCGAGCCTTGGTGGCTAACACGCCCTGACATCATCACTGAAATAACATCAACTTCTTTATGTGGGTGCATTTTTGTTTCACCATGAGGGTTGAACTTAGCGTCCGCCAGATAAACAAAGTTACCAAGGCCGTCGAATGTATTGGCCGCTTTGCGTGCACCGAATACACGGCGATCGGTCACTAAGCGATGTTCGGTTAGCCCAGCAAAACCACCTAATGGTAAGGATTTTCTACTAATAATTTTCATATTCGACTCCATAATTCATTGTGTCAGTTACGTTCATTTGTTTAGTGACGCCATAATAAAACTAAACATTTTCTTTATAAATACACAAATATTGATATGATAATTTCATTTTTGACAACAATAGAACAAAGGTATTGCTTAAATGACCCACGACTTAAATGACATGATGGTATTCTTAGCGGTAGTTGAGATGGGCAGTTTTACCTTAGCGGCAGATAGATTAGGGATACCAAAAGCGAACGTCAGTCGCAAAGTATCGCGCCTTGAGACGCGATTGAATGTCACACTATTAGAGCGCTCAACGCGTTCACAACATTTAACCGAAGCTGGCAGCCGCTACTTGCTGCATTGTAAACGTATTCATGAAGAACTCGATTTAGCAACAACGTCCGTCTCACAAATATTACAAAGCTATCAAGGTGACCTTAAAATAGGTGCCTCTGTTGCCTCTGGACAACAGATATTGAGACCGGCTCTAGCTGAGTTTATGCATCAGTATCCCGATTTAAATGTGCAACTAAAGCTAGTGAACCGCCGCGTTGATTTCATCGAAGAAGGTTATGACGTTGTGATACGCATTGGGCAACTAGAGGATTCGTTGTTAGTGGCAAAAAAGCTCGGCACAGTGACTCGAAAGCTGTTTGCTAGCCCTGAATATTTGGCTAAAAATGGCAAACCAATGACGATAGCACAACTAACCGACCATCAGTTATTGATTATGAATCCGATCAATAACGAAACAAAACTCAACTTGCTATCAACACGAAATGAACAGGTTAAAATACAGGGTAACCCCCGTTTGTTAGTCGATGATTTCGTCATGTTAAAACAAGCCATAGTGGACGGTTTAGGCATTGCTGTTTTACCTGAATACATGGCGCATAACGGAATAAGAGCTGGGGAGTTAGTTAATATTCTCCCTGACTGGGGTCAGGAAAATGTTGACGTTTATGTGCTTTACCCCCGTAATCGTGCCAAAATCCCGAAAGTAAAAGCATTTATTGAATTCGCAACCAAGCTGTACAGTAAAGCTTTAAAATGACTTAAAATCCCGCAATGGCAAACATTGCCAATTTCCCATCAACTAAAACGAGACAATGAATTCATTTGCTGTTTTCATTAATATCACCTGTTAGGTTCTTCGAGCCAAAGCTCGAATATAACAAAATAGGTGAGTCAATTTTACTTGCTAAAACCCACTAAAGTGGATCAGTTTTGCATGCTAATTAACTGACGAGGCTTCTTCTAATCTACGCAGGTAGGGTGAGACTAAACGTCGCCAAGAAAGCACAAAGCCCGTATAAACTAGAAAGCATGCAGCTAAAGAGGCTAAACCCGCAATAGTTTGTCCAACAACCCCAAAGTATTCTCCCGTATGTAGAAAGCGAACAACACCCCATGCTTGCGCCCCTTTTGACCAATCTGAGCCTCGTTTTACTCGTACCACATCAGCGGTATCGTTATCTAAAAATAGGGCATAAGCTACATCGTAATTATTACCAAGACTGCGATCGATATAAAATCGGGTATTACCGGTTTCACGGCCAAACTCTACCCACATTGAATGCCAATCTGCCGCGCCATTATCAGCCGCATGCTGCTTAGCGGCAGTAAAGAGTTTTTCATAGCGTTGCTGACCATCAACTAAACTTACAGGTTCAGGCCTTTTACGAGGCCCTGGTGCTTCCTCTCCATAAACGCCATAGAGTGCCTCATTTGCCCAATGAAAATGGAAAATGGTAGCCGTAGCAACGATGAAAAATAATGGTACTAGTGCCCAAAAGCCAAAGACATGATGCCAATTAAAATATTTGGCATGCAGGCTTTTGAATTGTTTTTTAAAAAGTAAATGTTGTTTTATTGAAGACCAATAAAAGTGCCGAGGAAGCCATAAATAGGCGCCAGTTACGATAAGAAATAAAAATAATAAATTACTGTATGCAGTGATTTCTTTGGCAATCGGTTGCCCTTTTCCTTCCATGGCTAACCAACGATGCAAGTCAGTGATAAAGTGCAGAGACTCTACTACCCAGCTTTGCCCTGTCTGTAATACCTCACCCGAATACGGAGAGATCAAATAACGATGAAGACCTGCCCAAACGGGGATAGCTCTTCCTTCTTCATTAACCCAGTGTATGTAAATGTGGTTTTCTTCAGGGTGTTTTTCGCGTGCTATGTTTAGCACTTCATCGGTAGTTAACCTTTGCTCGGCCACTTTAGCAGTGACACTATGACGGGCATCATCCCACTCTATTATTTGCGCTTCGTAAGTTAACAACACGCCCGTAGCAGACATGATAAAAACCACAATGCCAACACTGAGCCCCACTATTAAATGAGACCAAAATAAAAATTTACGCAACATTTTTACCTTTACTAAAAATAATGTATGAATATATGAGCAATAGTTTGTGCAAAATCATTTGGGTTTAACCGCTTTTATTAATGGCGAAAGGTGCTTTTCATAATTACGCCAGCGAGCTTTAGCACTTTGATATAAAGGCTGACGTACTTGCCAACGACTAGGTGTTTGCACTGCTCGCTCACTTTTATGAAAGCTCAACACACTTTCATCCCAAGACAAATCAACAAAATCAAGTAAACGACGCCCTTGTTTTTCTATATCAGAGACAGTGTCCTCATAGCTAACGTCAAGTATTTGTAGCCCACTGACCTGTTTAAAATGCGCCATAAGCTTTTGATAGCCTTGCCAATAATAGGAAATATCGTCAAGATCAGTGGACCAACTTTGTGTGGAATTAAAGTTTTGGGTGAAAATTGATAATCCACAATCTCTTATATCGCGGGTGCAATGAACTATTCGAGCATTCGGGAAGGCCATGGCAACTAAACCTAAATGCCAAAAGTTTAAAGGTTGTTTGTCGACCACTTTAAGAACAGCCTCTGGAGCGCGCTGTCCTGACGCTGTCAGGTAGTCTTCACCTAAGTCATGAACTTGTTGTGCAGACAAATTGACAGCATTTTCTGGCCATGATATTTCTGCGTTATCGAGTCGGTCAGGCGTACCTGTTGCTAGATCAGTTAATACACTTAACTCACCTGCGCCAAAACACTGTTCATGAGAAGCGAGTATTTGTTCGGTTAATGTTGTACCTGAACGCGGTAGGCCAACAATAAACACAGGTCGCTCTGATTGATTGCCCCAGCCCTGACGCGCTTTAAAAAATTCGGCAGAAAAAATATCCATCATTGTTTCAATGCGGGCATCAAAAAATTTACGATTAAATACTTCCGTACCTTCTCGTCTAGCATTATTCGCAATTTTATATGCCATAAATGCAGCAGGGTAATTTTTTTGTTGCTCATAAGCTTTACCTAGCCCGTAACCTACGAGTGCTTTGTCCTTCAATGGTAAGCATTCTAACTTGGTTTTCGCTTGTTCTATTTCCGATGAAATATCCATATAACGACCTAGACCTAACAGGTGTGACAGTGCTTCATTTTGGCATTTATCTATTGATAAAGCTTTTCGGTATGCATCGGCGGCTTCTTTGGCCTCACCAATATCTTCTAATAGCTGGCCAAGGCCGCAGTAAGTAAGAGCGGAATTAGGCTCTAACTTCAAGGCATTTTTAAATTCACGCTTGGCATGATCAACATAGCCCAACGCCTGATGAGACGAAGCTAATAATTGACGCACCATGACATTATTAGGCTCTACCATTGTTGCTTGCTGCAAGCACTGACGTGCCTCCTCCAACTGATTATTGCCATCCATCAATTGAGCCAATCCTATCCAAGGAGCAGCAACTTTAGGGTTAAGTTTTAATGACTGTTTAAACGCATCAAGCGAGCCGGTTATATCACCGGTTCGCTTACGTTTATAGCCACATTCATACCAATCTTTTGCCGTTAAGGCATTGGCTGTAACCATATTTTTTTACTACTATGTTTAAGTTTAAGTTATATTTTCCAGTTTAGCGTTAAAACTGCTGTACGTGGAGCGCCTAATACAGCAGCTCCTGTTAGTTTATTTACCGTATTTTGGAAGGTATTTTCCACATAAAGTTCATCTGTTACATTAAGAATATCAAATGAAACTTCAATTTCCTCAGTGATTTGGTAACCAAAGTTTAAATCCGCAATAGATTGGCTATCCCAAGTAACTTTAGAGCCTTCACGTTCCCCCATATAGCGTAAACCACCGCCCAAACTTAATCCTGCAAGTGCGCCCGATTGTATTTCGTAATTTACATACAAACTACCTGTCAACTCAGGAAATACAGGTTCTGCAATTTCATCATCTCCAGCTTCAGTCACTTCAACATCGGTATAGCCTAGATTGAAGGTGATGTTTAGGCCATCAGTAGGATAGATGTCACTAGAAAACTCTAGGCCTTGTACTTTAACTTCACCCGCAGTGACGACAAAAGCCGGTCCACTTGGCGTATTGTTTGGATCTTGTAAGGCAACATTATTACGAAGCGTATGGAATACGCCTGCCTGGAAAGTGATCAAATTATCAAAAGCTGAACCTTTAGCACCAAGTTCAAAACCGTCTGAAGTTTCAGCAGGTACTGGCTTACTATCACTTCTAAGACCAAATTGAGGGACAAAAGCTTGAGCGAAACTAGCATAAACGTTAATGTTTTCAGATGTTTCTAGTGATGCACCTAAACGTACAGTAAGCTCACTATCATCAAACGATACAAGGTATTCATTACCTCGACGCCAGTTAGTTGTATCTTGTACTAATTGATCATAACGAATACCAGCAACGATAGTCAGTTTGTCAGTTGGACGAAGTGCCGCTTCAGCGAATATAGAATCAAGTTCAGAATCATTTAAAGTGAAAGGTTCTGGTTCGCCTGTGCCACCATCTCCATAGCGAGGCTGATCAATATCAGCGATGCTAAATGGCCCATCAACACCGTAACCATTGAAACGTCTATCAAATAAACGTTCATCATGAGCTACACCAACGACTATGTTTTGATCTTGACCCCAAAAGTTTGCAGTATAAGCAAGTTGCGCATCTAAAAAGGTTGCTTCAGAGTCTGCTACAGCAGTTTGAGGATAAGCCCCCATAGCTTCTAAACCTGCGTCACCTCTATAGTTGTACAAGCCCGAGGTGTTTTTATAATCAAAATCGGTCTGTTGTTTACTACCACGAACGGTAAGTTTTAGGTTCTCTAAAAATTCGTGACTAACTTCAAGATTAATTAACGTGTCTTCTACTTCACCTTCACTGTTTTGATAACCAGCAAAAGTACCTGTATCTATCCCATCAGGAATGTCACCATTTTCCATCAGTGGGAATCCAGCTGGAGGAGTAACTTCATGCTTAGTGTAGGCAATACTGGCTTTTACTGAAGTAGCATCACTAAGGTTAAATATAGCTACAGGTCGAAGTGCTGTGGTTTTTCGGCTAACTTCATCAGCATCAAATTTAAAATCTCTATAAGCACCACTTACACGCAGTAATACAGTATCTGAGTCATTTAACTCACCTGCATTGACATCAAAATCAACACCTGCACTACCGAATTGATCAGCGCGTAATTTTACACTTGCAGCGCTATTTTCTGTCGGTGATTTAGTGACCGTATTGATAATACCACCTGCACCTACTGGTCCTGAGGCAATTGAAGCTGGGCCTTTGAGGACTTCATAACGCTCTACAAATGAGCTATCACGCGCACCTGTGCCTCTAAAGTTATTCTGAACACGGTTATCAACTAAAATAGGCGCTTCAAAACCTCGAGATAAAAACCCTGTTCCACCTGTACCGCGTCTATCTTCAGTGCGGAAGATGTTAGGTAATGTGGTAAGTGCTTCAATTGGACGGGCAAAGTTACGAGCATCGAGAAGATCGCTGTCAACAACATTTAAGGTAAAAGGTAGCTCTTTTGGCTTGACGGGAATACGGTTGATTAGTGATTGCTGAAACTTACTCGTTACAACAATTTTTTCAATATTTTCTTCTTTTACTGTTTCTTCTTCAGCAAATGCCATCGGCGCTGCAAGTGCCAGCGAAATTGCCGCAGCTAAAGGCGTTAATCCTTTGTATTTATTTTCTATTTTCATGTTAGACCTTTGAGGTAATTATTATTAATACGCAATTAAATGCGAATTATTCTTATTTACATCAAAAAGTCCAACACTTTTACATTTGTTACAAATAACCAATAAAAAAACTTATTTTTTGGGGAGATAGATGACCATACATAAACCACCATTTTTTCCATTACTTGCGGTAATTGAGCCCCTTATTGCCGCAAGTTGACGCTCTGCTAACGCTAAGCCTAAACCAAAACTTTCACTGTCGGCAGGCCTTGAACTATCTACTCTAAAGAAGGGTTTGAAAATAGTATTCAATAATTTCTCTGGCACACCGGGGCCTTGGTCAATTATTTGTATTTTGAATTCATTGTCTTGTTCAGACACAACCAAGGAAACCTTTTTTCCGACTGGCGTATAACGTAACGCATTTCTCAATACGTTCTCTAAAGCTTGTCCTGCGGCTCTATGACTAGAGTTCTTGACTATTGCAGTATCAGGTAATTGACTGACAATGCGATTATTCGGAAACTCAAACTTAGCATCTTCAATCAATACATCTAACAGATCGATAAGTTCAACTGACTCTTGCTGAAGTTTAGGTTGTTCGTTCTCAAGCCAAGCTAACGTTAATGTATCTTCCACTAACTTTCGGATCTGCTTTGACTCACGATCGATACGTTTAATATTTTCGCTCGGCGTAGGTAAGCTATTTTCTTTCTCTAAGGCTATATCAAGACGAGTAAGCGGTGTCCGTAATTCATGTGACAAGTCAGCAATCAATTGCCGCTGACTTGTTAGTTGCTCACCGATCCGCACTGCCATTTGATCGAAAGTAATAGCAAGCTCTGAAAATTCATCATTTCGTTTACCCATCATTTTTTGGGCACTCACATCAAATTTACCTTTACTAAACTCTCGGGTTGCCATTTTTAGCTGAAGTAATGGCGTCATGATATAACGGTAAAGTAAATAAAATAATAATATCAGTAGGATCGCTGGCACAATGATCTGCAAAGTAATTTGCGTATGTTGCCAGTATGAGCCCGGCCTCATTCTATCAGGTAGGTAAACAAGCAGGCTGGTTTTTTTATCGCTAAACGGCATTTGCATCACTGGGTTGAAGTCAAAATACAAATGAATTTTCCAGTCAACATTACGGCCTAAATAATAACCTGTATAATATTCAGACTTTAATTTTTTGCCAGCTATATTTTCAATATCAAAAGCCGCAACCACCATCCAAGTATTTTCTTGCTTTTGCTGTATTGCTAACCAGTTATCTAATGCTTGTTTATCGCCGGATAAATATAATTTTTCGGCTTGTTTACCCCAAGACTTTAGTGTTTGTTTATCTATTGAAGAAAGGTAACTCATGCCCTCTTCTGTTTTTGACGTAAGTAAGTTGAGTAGATAAAAAACGATTACTAAGCTCAAGGCGATAATTAAGCATAATTTTAAAAACAGTTTATTGGTCATACTAGACAATATCCTTTGCCATGGCTGGTTTGTAATCGTTCACCGTGCCAATTTCCTTCGTTGAGCTTTCTACGTACGCGACTTAAGTGCATATCTAAACTACGATCATAAGCACCAATACTTTTATTGAGTACCTTTTGATATAAGTAAGCTTTACTGAGTACTTCACCTCGGTGCAGAATTAACTCCCAAAGTAATTTAAATTGTATTGGTGTGAACTCTAATACGTTGTCTTTTACAAAAACTTGCTGAGTTTTATTATTAATAATTAAACCGTCAACAATAATCTCCTGCTCAGATGATTCGGCAATCTTATGATGGCTGCGGCGTAATATAGCTTCAATACGAAGTAATAATTCGGCAGTACTAAATGGTTTAGAGACATAATCATCGGCCCCTTGACTAAAGCCCTGAATTCTTTCTTGCTCCGCGCCTTTAGCAGTAACCATGATAACGGGAGTTTGACATGACTTTCTTAATACCTTGAGCAACGAAAAACCATCACGTTCGGGTAACATCACATCTAATAAAATTAAATGGTGCTGCTGTGACGAGGCTCTAAGCAAGCCTGTTTCACCATCGAAGCATTGCTCTACTTGATAACCCTTTAAGGTAAGTAATTCTGTTAGTTGTTGATTAAGGATTTTATCATCCTCAATTACCAAAACATTGAAATCAGACATAACATCACTTTCCATTTAAAAAACTTGAATTTTATCGATATTAATAATATTTATCAATAATATACACCATGATTGTTCACCCTAATTAGGATTCTTTATTAATATAAAAACTTTAAAGGTGTAGTAAAAGTAACTGCTGATCTTTCTTGGTCATTTTACTTACCACCAACATATGCGAGTTATCCATCATACCTTCACTTCCGATAAACAAAAGCTCTTGAGGGGTTTCCCATCTAAAATGATTGAATTGAATTTACTTTATTCATGTAATTATTAATATCATATTTTTATGTCTGAATATTTTACAGTTAAATTTCCAACTAATAATAAAGTCCTAAAAATCAATGGATTACTTATCGGCACATATATTGCTTAAACGGCAGTAGGTTTAATAATAATTAATGCAGTTGTACCTTAAGGTCATGTATTACTAAGGGATTTAAAAATGAATATAAAGTACTTAAAAGCAGCTTTCGCGGGCTTAGTTTTATCGGTTAGTGGTTTTGCTAATGCTGGGATAATACCTTTTGGCATACAAACAGATATTGATACCAGTGTTCTAACAGACAATGGTTGGAGCTTAAATTTTCAATCTGGTTGGGGCGATCAAGGCGCCTTTGATCACGTAATATTCGATGGCATAGCTTTAGATGAATATGTTTTTATCGGTGCCTTAGATACTGGTACTAATAACATTGCTTTAGGTGCTGCGATATTATACTCAGACTTGTTGAATTACACTTCAGGTAATAACACCAATGATTATAATGGTGCTTCTTGGTATCACAGGGAAGATTATTCAATAGGATTCGCTGACATAGGTGAATCAGTTAGTTTAAACTCCGCAGATACTAGTACTGATAATGGCGATATTTCTAAGTTGTCTTGGCACTTGCACAATCATTTTACTGGTGGTTATAGAGTTGGCAACTTCAATAACAATTCAGATGGAGTGTTCGAAAAGGTCGTATTTAGAGCATCGGCTCAAATACCAGAACCTTCAACTATTGCTATCTTTGCATTAGGTCTTTTAGGTTTAGCTGCTCGTAAATACAAAAAGCAATAAGCTAAACTTTACATTATTTAAAGGCACCACTCGAAAGTTTGGTGCTTTTTTTGTATCTAAATTAAACGCTTATCAAGGTAATCACTATCGTCAGCGCTACCCTCTCTCAGTGACACAATCTTCTCAGTGATACCCTCTCTCAGTGACACAATCTTCTCAGTGATACCCTCTCTCAGTGAAAAAATCGTCTCCAAAATAGCCAAACATCTATCCCAAAGAGTTAAGAATCCGCCAAAAATAACTAGCCATTATTGGTCGCTGTCATCATACCTTCAAATAAATGAAATATTTCATTCAAATAAGCATGCTAATTTGGATTTATATTTCTGTGCTACCTGTGTTTAGAGAAAATTTAATGAACCCTAACTATTTTTTTTATTTAGCTGTTTCGCTAGGTGTTATTTATATTTTTAATCGTCTACGGATCCGCTTACAGTTATCTCGTGCTAAACATCCTTCACTGCGCGGTCATAGTAAGTGGTCACGTAGAATATCAAAACTTTTACCCTTTTTTGATTATACCCATAGCTTGTTTTTTTGTTCAGACGGCGCACCTCATGAGGTTACTGAACAGCGGCAGCAAGCGTTTGAGAGCTTAAAACAAAAAACACAGCGTCAAAACTCAAAGTCATTAGCACAATCGAGTGCACTAGAAAATAGTATCTCAGATGTAAAGTTTACCAGTAATTATCGTGTACCCTTCCCTTACAGAACTGATCTTCCTAGTGAATTCAGGCTAGGCATTATTGTAGATGAAACCCAAGGCTCAAAAATTCGTGATATCGACGGAAACTGGCGCTTTGATTTGTCGGGTTCGTATGGCGTTAATGTTTTTGGCTACAACTTTTACAAAAAATGTATGCAGGAAGGTTTTAACTTAACACATAAGTTAGGCCCTGCCCTTGGCTC
>MAAC01011260.1_pt1 | contig 54070 bp, 50 predicted proteins | sample 1115981 | NCBI WGS metagenome assembly MAAC01 (sample SAMN04961126, study PRJNA320927) | seawater metagenome | isolation source: sample BD02T64 sea water enriched with oil for 64 days | place: USA:Gulf of Mexico | collected 2013-07-27 | reverse complement strand
AGCAAATGAGGAAAAGCGGTTCCAATAACCAGGGCACCCACCAAAAAACCAAGGGATTTACCAAGTCCTTTTTCAAAATAGTCCGCTGCGATTTTCATTCCAATCGGATAGATTCCTGCTAGAAAAAAACCTGTTAGAAACCGTAGGGAAAGTAGGCTGGGTAGACTATTTCCTTCATATATGATTCCCAAATTAAATAGCGCTCCGATGACTGCACAAACAAAAAACACTTTTGACGGTGAAATACGGTCGGCAATTGTCAAAATGGCAAAGCTCAACGTTCCTACGATAAATCCGATTTGTACAGCAGAGGTTAAATGACCTAATGCAGAATCCCGAAGGTTGAAGTTTATTGCGAGATCTGCAATAACCCCATTACCAGCAAACCAAAGAGAGGTACAGCAAAACTGAGAAAATACGATTACCGGAAGTATTAATTTAGATTGCGTCACCTTTTATTTATTACACACAACGGTTAGTATAAGAATAGTAGTGGAATTCTAGTCACTTATTTTAAATTTATCACCAAACTTTGTATAAAGGTACTCACTTTGAATTTAGCAATATAAGCGCTATAATTCTTATACATTATCACCTACTAACCTTGTTACTAATTAAACTTGCAACTTTAGTGTCTAATCCTTTTCCACGTAAATTTTTTGCAATAATAACCCCTTCTGGATTTAAAAGAAAGGTTGTCGGATATCCAATGATACCATATTTTTCTCTTATTTTATTTGTATCGGTTGAAATAATTTGAGGCCATGATATAGCATGTTTTTCTATCATTTTATCAAGAACTTCGGGCTCACTCTCTCCTACAATGCTGATAATTTCAAATTTAGACCTATCTATATCTTCATATAAATGTTTAAGATTAGGAAGATCTTGAATACAAGCTCCACACCAAGTAGCCCAAAAATCAATTAAGACATACTTTCCTTTTAAACTATCCAACGCAATTGGAGTTTTAGTTTTAAAATCAATGCCAGAAAAATCAAAAGCATTAAATCCAATTTGACTTGAAAATAATTGTTTTCTGGGTACATTTATTTTTTCTAAAATCAACATATTTTGATTTCTGTTGACACCTAAATTTTTATAAATATTGTTTTTAATTTCGATGTATTCGTTGTTTTCTACTATTGCTTCCGTATCAACTTTTTCAGTATCCTTCGTTCCTTTATTGACTTTAAAAATTCCTATGTGGTTATAGGACAAATTCAAGAATCTACTAGAAGAGATTGCTATTTCTTCATCGTCCAATTTTGCAGTTGCATATTGAGAGAAATTACACCAAAACATATCGTATGTACTCATATATACAATTAAAATTGGAGCTGTAACTTTGACAGACTTGTCATTTGAATATCGTTCAAAAGTAACTTCAATAGCGTTGCTTATTGCTAATGAATCAAAATTCAAATTACCACTAGGACTTACTTCTAAAGGTTTAAAAATTTTGTCATCACTAAGATCAAGATTGTTATTTGAATCAACAATCATTTTTAGCTCACCGATAGAATCTTTACCAACAGCAAAAGCTATTTTACACTTTAGGGGCTTTTTCGATAAATTTAGAGAGTCAGGAATCCAGGTCCAAGATTTTTGTAATTCCTGGTATCTTTCATTTGTAATTTTTCCTGAATAATAGTCTTGATATACAGATTGACGAATATCTGTATCAATATCCCCAACCTTAATATCAGTCCAGCTTATTGGTATTCCAGATACTTTAAGCTGTGTATTTTTCGAAGGATTGTCTTCATTATCCGAATAGGTTGAAATCCCTCCTAAGCCTGCTATAAATGGACCGTACCCATTTTTTTCTAATATAGGTAGCTTAATGATTTTTTCATTCGAACAACTTATTAGGTTGGATATTAAAATGCAGAACAATATTAAAGTTCTAAAGTTCATATTATTTGGTTATGGTTCTAAATTTATTTGTTCAAATCTACCAATCAATATCACAATTCAATAATTTTCATCAACAAAAACCAGGCAATCATAACGAAGTATAACAGTAACAAAAATTATCTCGGTTTAAAATACAATTGACTAATAATAAAAAACCACAAAATACCTCCAAATTCCTTTGACTAAAACCACATCAATTTAATAAACAATAAAGACTTAGCCATTTCATGTAAGTCTTTATTATTTGAAAGCCCGTCGAGTTTACTTGTAAAGGTTGGAAAACAAAAAAGATTTAGCGAGCAGAGCGGGTGTCTTTTTGTATTGAAAGTATAAGCCCACTCAGTATCTTGAAAAAATGCTTTCGCGATCAAAAGTAACCCAGATAGTAAAGAATGCCTCAGAGTCCTCTTTGAGTAAATCTAATGGGGGAGTAAAATTAAAAAACTAAACTAGTATAATGTAGGTTAAACGAATCTCCTTGAGTTTTTTAACTTGAAAAAGTTAATTTAAAAAGATTCTAGTTGGGATTAATCCAATCGTTTTAATTTTATGTCTATTTTTGCTAGGTATAATTACAAAGAGATAATAGATGCTAGATTTTGTAGTAATTGGAGGGGCACAAGCAGGATTGTCTATGGCTTACCATTTGAAAATAATGGACAAAAAGTTTATAGTTATTGATGGGGAAAAAGAAATTGGTGCTTCATGGTTGAATAGATGGGACTCTTTAAAATTATTTACACCCACCGAATACAATCATTTACCAGGCTTAAAATTTAATGCACCCAAAGGACATTATCCAACCAAATTTGAAGTTGCTACCTATTTTGAATCATATGTAGAGAAATTTAAAATACCTGTGCAACTTGATACATTAGTTACCTCTGTTCGTAAAACAGAAAAAGGTTTTTGTGTTATACATAAAGATGGTGAAATTGAGGCTGAAAATGTAATTGTTGCTACAGGACCATTCCACACTCCTTATACACCTCCTTGCCATACTAAGATATCAGAAGGTATACTTCAAATGCATAGTAACTATTATAAAGGTCTACATCAGTTACAGGAAGGTGATGCATTGGTAGTTGGTAGTGGGGATTCTGGATATCAAATCTTGAACGAAATTTCAAAAGATACATCTAGAACTGTTTATTTTTCTGGTGACACCAATATAAAAACAATACCCCAGCAATTTTTAGGTAAAACACTATGGTGGTGGTTTACATTGATCGGTTTTTTAAGTTATACTAAGTATAGTTGGATAGGAAAGAAAATTAGTTCTTTACCTCAACCGATTATTGGTACTGATGTTAAGGAAATTCTTTCTAGAAATAACGTGATATCAGGTGGTAGAACAAAAGATGCTTTAAATGACCAGATCATTTTTGAAAATAAAAAAGTTTCTACGATTAAAAATATTATTTGGGCAACAGGGTACCGTCCAAATTTTGAATGGATAGAAGGATTGGAACTAGATGGAGATAGCTATCCAAAAAATTTCAGAGGAGTAAGTAACATTGAAGGTTTATATTTTATTGGCTTGCCATGGATGTACACTCGAGGATCGGCAACCTTAGGTGGGGTATCAAAAGATGCTAGTTATTTAGCTAACATACTAAGTAACAAAAATTAAGAATTAATTTTAACACAGCTTTGTGTTAGTTATAGTTTTTAATAAAGTAAGGATTGGTGTTTAGTTTGGTAGCAAGTAATCTCGTGTCTTTTTGGGAAATCTTTAAATTAGTTGGGCTAAAAATCAAAGACACCTAAAGACGATCCACATAGTAACAAATATTTACTACCGTACCCCATTTATTGCGTTCATAATGCAAGGTTAACAGTTCTGTTGCTCTTGATTTTTTCAATTTATATTTATTTTTTGGAAGTATATTGCACATACTTCCCTACAATAATTGCGGTTATAACTACCAAATAAATTTGTCCCATAAGACCAATTAAAATGGCCGCCTTTTGCGCTAGTGCAGTTACCGGAGTTATATCTCCAAAACCTATGGTCAATAATGTTACATAGCTAAAGTACATGAGTCCTTCCGTTAGAGAAGCCTTATAGGTGCCAACTATTGACATAAAGCCTTAAACGAATTAGGGTAATTCAGATAGTAAAGAATACATTAGAGGATTCTGATGAAGGATAAAAAGATTCAGCTAAAATCGCTTTAATGGCTTTTAGGTTTTATTGTATGCTTCTCTTTATTTTTTACAAAAATCAATTTGTGCTTACTTTTAGGATTTTCTCTTTGTTCTAGCTCAAAGTTCCCAATTGATTTGATTAATGGCGTTAGCTTTTCAAACCCATAATTTCTCGAATCAAAATTAGGTTGTTTTTTTTGTAATAGACCTCCGACGTCTCCAAGGAAAGCCCAACCATCCTCATCAGAAAGATCCGAAATAGTGGTTGCAATTAAATTAATTTCCTTTTTGGTTATAATATCTATATTGGTTTTACCTGAACCTTTATTGTCATCATTTTTCTTTTCAGCTCTATTTTTTAGAATTTCAATATAAATGAATTTATCACAAGCAACGATGAAAGGATTTGGGGTTTTCTTTTCTCCAATTCCAATTACTTGCATTCCAGCTTCTCTTAAACGAGTAGCCAATCGTGTAAAATCGCTATCACTAGAAACTAGACAAAAACCACTTACTTTTCCGCTGTAGAGGATGTCCATAGTATCAATTATCATTGCAGAATCCGTTGCGTTTTTACCTGTAGTATATGCATATTGTTGAATAGGGGTAATTGCATTTTCTAATAATAGGTTTTTCCATTTGGTCAGATTAGGTTTAGTCCAATCGCCATATATTCTCTTAATTGTCGGATTTCCATACTTTGCGATTTCCTCCATCATCTCTTTTACATGAGCAGATGGAATATTATCACCGTCGATAAGAACGGCTAAGTTTAAATTCTTATTCATTTCTCTGAGCATTATTCAATGCTATGTTTTTTAATGGTATATAACTTATATAGTATGTGTAATTTACGCATATTCTACTCTCAATAACAAATTCTTTGTATAACATCAACAAAAGTTAGACTGTAAATCAGTTAATTTAAGCCCCGAAGGATCACGAAGTAATCCACATTCAATACCTCACCTATCTTTCCATAATTAAGGTTACCTGTAAAGGATGGGGAACAAAAAAGAATTAGCGAGCAAAGCGAGTATCCTTTTGTGTTACGATGAAAGCACCTCATGGAACTTGAAAAAAACCTATCGCGATCACAAAAAGAATTCTAAAAAAATATTTATGACATACTACTTGTTTTTCCACTAGTTTCAAACTCGCGGCAGCAGGGAGAACTAATGCTACGGAAGTTTTGCACGAAACACGATCAATCGTTCATAATGAATACCATCTCGTATGGAATATCCCCCAGGGAAGGATGCTATATCTTTCATGTATAGGGCATCTTCGAAGTAATATTTTCTAAAAGGCCCACTTGTTTCTCCAATGATCTCAACCGTCATGCCACATTCTTCCATCAATTTAATGGAACGTGGAATATTGACCATGCTCGATTGAATAAAAATTAATTCGCCTCCGGGTTTTACAAGTTTATGTGCATCCAAGATCAATGTATCGAAAAAGTATCGTCTATAGGTTTTACCCGATTTAGTGAATGGAGGATTCGCTACCAAACAATCAAAAGGTCCTCCTTCAACGTGGGTCCAGTCAGCCACAACATAATCTACCGGAAGCTTACAACCATATTTATTCAGGTTGTGTTTGGCATTGTCTAAAATAGGTTGGGCTATTTCTGTTACTGTTAATTTTTTTGCTCCTTGTTCAGCCAGTACGATGGCATGTAATCCACAGCCTGTACCAAGTTCTAAAACATGTTTATCCGTAAAGTCCATTAGAGCAAGCATATTACCCAAATGCCTTCCATGTGCTGTTGGATTCCACACTCCTTCCGGTACATCAAGGTTTAATGTATAATGCCCAAGATTTACTTTGAGATTTACTGAATATAAGTTGCTTCCATTTTTTTCAATTTCCAAATTCATTATCTGTTCATTTTTTGATATCCATAAGATATCGTTTATATCTTTTCAAGCTACAACAAAAAAATGGACATTATTATGACAAGGAAGGTATTGTTGCAAATTACCTAGTGAGGAACACCAGTTGAAATTTATCGTCAACAATTGGTTAGTCAAGGAACTACGTTCACAGAGACATTCTTGGAAGACGTTGAGGACATTTTGAATCCACAACTATCAGAGTCTTTTTCAAGTGACTCTGATGGAAACTAAGCTCTCTAAAAAATATGATTAATCCGATTATAATTCATCCCCTTTCCTCCATAAATAAATATCTATTTACTCAGGAGGATAGACATATCCCCAGACTGAAGCTGGAATATCTCTACATTATCTATATGAAGTTCATCTTTGATATACTTGTTCCATTTTAGCATCTCCTTTAAATTATTTCCTCGCTCAACACTTCTAAAATACGCTTGACACATTTGTTCAGTTTTCTCTTTCCGTTCAACATAGAGTTCCTTAATACGATCTATGGATAGTTTATGCTGCCCAATTTCTCTTTCCAACTCCCTTCTTTGTATTTCAACGATATCAAAATACATATTAATGAAAGCCAAACCTTTATGATCCATTGGATACCAAAAAAAAGTTTTAAAGGGATCAAAAACCGTTTCACTTAATACATGCGTCGAATCAATTGTTTCATTGATATCTAAATATATTTGAGCCTCCAAATTATACCTTGCTGATGGAATATTTCCATCATAAATCTCGAAATCCATTGGATTAGAAGAATGATTTCGGAAGAAAATCCTTTTTTCAGACCAATTTGTATACTGATGTTCAAAAAACCCTTTATCCGAAAATTTATTTGACTTAAAGATTTTGTCATGAGTCAAACTAGCAGAATTATTATAAAAATTTTCTATCCTCCCCTGTCGATCACTAAGTTTAAATACATTCATATCTTCCCAAAAAAAGGAATTGTAGGGTACAGCACTGATTTTTCGATAATCATTATGCACCAAATATTCTTTGGTGAAATCAAAATAAGGAATTTCAAATTGTCTAGTATAATCATAGACCACAAAGATTGCCTTAGTAGATTTTGTCTGAACAGTATCTATTCCACGCTTAATATCCGGGTTATATATCAAATCATAATCAAAATTGACAGATTTCAAATCCATTTGTCCCTCATTTAATTGGTATGTCTTTGTTAAGAATAAATTGACACCATTAATTCTTTCTGGTTCGAATAATGGAACAAATGGATAGACCTTGCTTTTCAGAGATTCCAAGTTTATCTTCACAATAAATCCATCGTTCCGATTAATCCAAATACAACCGGAAAAGAAATTTCCAGAAGGATCTTTCGGATCAAACTTTACAACATATATCTCCTTTTCATTTTCATCGGCATAATTGGAAATTAAACTTAAATCGTATTTCTTTTTCAATTTATTTTTACTCAGCTCCAAGGGACCTTGAGGAAATCCTATATTCTTTTTAAAGAGACTATGTTTATGTAATATCTCACCTGTTGCTGTAGAAAAGAAGAATCTATTATTGTAATCGGTAACGGCTATTCTTCCATTTTTGAATTTCAAATCCGTAATATCATACCCTCGAATAGAGGCATTGTAATAGCATTCTACCTGTTCCACTTGTTGCTCATTGATATAGGTTTCCAGTTCGAAATATGCCTTTGAAGTTTTACTTTGGCTACTAATATTCCTTTTACAAGAGGCCAATAAATCATATAAAAAAGAATAATCCGACAAGAGAATAACATCCGACAAGATATCAATCTGGGTTTCCATATAAATGAAGTCCAGCCCTTCAAAGATAGTCACTGGCTCCTTGATGGTCTTATAACCAATAAAAGATATAGTTAGGCTGTCTGAAATATTCAGGGAATTAAGTTTAAAGTATCCAGAGTCATCACTTATAGTCCCTCTTGATCCGTTTGAGTTAAAAATATTAGCATAACTAATTATTTCCCCGGTAAACTTATCAACTAGCTTAGCCTCCAGATTAACAACCCTAGATTGGTCAGCCATGTCTTGGGCATACATAGCTGGCAACCCAACGAAAGATTGAAAAAGTAAGATAATACATATACAATGGCGACAATGAAAAAAGGAAAGCATAATCAATTTTGAAATTGGTTCAATTAACTTTAAATTAAATTCTTATCAAGATATATAAAATAGGACAAAGTTGATAATTCCTATTTCTACTCTAATGATAAAGCGCTGTAATTCAGACTTCCATTCCTATATCATCCATTCCTATGATTGTCCTCTACCATTGTTTCTTAGCAACCAAATGAAGCTATTTGGATTCACATTATACTCTGGTTTCAAACAAGTGCTAGCAATCGAAAAAGCAATTAAAAAGAAATCTCATTAGTATGAGATTTGTCATTTTTAATTGGCGTCAAAAGAAGTTATTTAGAACCATCCTAAATAGCTAGTTGCTAATAGACAAAAACACATGAGACTTTCAGAATTAAAAAACCAGGAAGAGGCCGTTATCACAAAGGTAAAAGGCCGTGGATCGTTTAGAAATAGAATTCTGGAGATGGGCTTTGTTAAAGGACAAAAAATCTCTATTGTCAAAGATGCCCCACTCAAAGACCCCATTCAATACCGAATAATGGGTTATGAGGTCTCTTTAAGAAAAAGTGAAGCAAGTTTAATAGAAGTTATTACTAAAGAAGAAGCAAAAGACCTTCAAAAGGCAGAATATCTAGGAACCCTTACCGACGACCTCTTAAAAATTTCTGCAGAAGAAAAAGGTAAAAATATTAATGTCGCTCTGGTTGGAAATCCAAATTGTGGGAAAACAACGCTTTTCAATGTAGCCTCTAATTCTAAATCAAAAGTTGGAAACTATAGTGGAGTAACCATAGACACGCATGAAGCAAAATTCAACCTTGATGGTTACAACTTCAACCTTACGGATCTCCCAGGCACCTATTCTTTATCTGCCTACACACCGGAAGAACTATTCGTAAGAAAGCACATTGTAGAGACCAGTCCAGATATTGTAATAAATGTAGTGGATGCCTCCAACCTGGAAAGAAATCTCTACCTAAGCACGCAACTAATAGACATGGATATCAAGGTAATTATAGCCTTGAATATGTATGATGAATTAGAAGAAAAGGGGGCAAATTTTGATTATGAGAGCTTAGGTAAAATGATTGGAATTCCAATTATTCCAACCACCAGTACAAAGGGAACAGGAATTAATGAATTGTTTAAAAAAGCTATTGATGTTTATGAAGATAAAGATCCTTTTGTAAGACATATTCATATCAACTATGGGAAAAATATTGAAAAATCGATAGCAGCAATTCAGAAGGCTTTACAAATAGCATCCAATAATTTTCTATCCGATCAAATATCTACAAGATTTTTAGCTATCAAGCTCATTGAACAGGATAAAGATGCGTTGAAGATCATCCAAAATTGCTCCAACCCTACTGAAATTAAGAATATAATAAAGCTAGAAACAGAGCAACTGGAGCGTGATTTTAATATAGACAGTGAAACACTCATCACCGATTCAAAATATGGTTTTATTGCAGGAGCACTTAAAGAAACCTACCGAGAAGGTCCTACTGAACGAAGAAAAAGGACAGATGCCATAGACTACTTCCTCACACATAAAATATGGGGATTCCCTGTTTTTATATTCTTTATGTGGCTGATGTTTCAAAGTACCTTTACCGTTGGAGGCTACCCTATGGATTGGATAGATTCATTGGTAGGAGCACTGAGTGATTTTATCAGTACCCACATGGGAGAAGGTATGCTTACTGATCTCCTTGTGGATGGAATAATAGGCGGTGTAGGAGGAGTCATCATTTTCCTTCCCAATATTCTGATCCTATTCTTTTTTATTTCCCTTATGGAAGATACGGGATATATAGCCAGGGCAGCTTTCATAATGGATAAGCTCATGCACCGACTTGGATTACATGGAAAATCGTTTATTCCCTTAATTATGGGCTTTGGCTGTAATGTACCAGCAATCATGGCTACTAGAACCCTGGAAAGTAAAAACAACCGATTGCTTACTATGCTCATCAATCCATTTATGTCCTGTAGCGCTCGTTTACCGGTTTATATATTGCTAATTGGAGCATTCTTTCCGGAAAGCCCGGGCACAATACTATTCTCTATTTATTTAATCGGAATAGTACTTTCTGTAATCGTCGCGATGATCTTCAAGAAGACACTATTCAAATTGGAAGAGGTACCGTTTGTAATGGAGTTACCTCCGTATAGAACGCCAACCCTGAGGTCTACGCTGGTTCATATGTGGGAAAAAGGTTCGCATTATCTAAAAAAGATGGGGGGCTTAATTTTGATTGCCTCCATTCTGTTGTGGGCACTGGGATATTTCCCAAGAGAAATTGAGTATTCTAAAGATTATGATTCTTTAATAGCCCAAACTGAAAATGCCTATTCCTCAAATACAAATACCCAAGAGCATACCGAAGTTAACCTTGAAGAAAAAGAGACCATTATTGCTCAATTTTTACTTGAAAAAGAAGCGGAGAGATTCGAAGAATCCTATATAGGTATAATGGGGCGTTCTATTGAACCTATAATTAGCCCCCTTGGTTTTGATTGGAAAATGGGCGTTAGTCTCATCACTGGGTTAGCTGCGAAAGAATTGGTAGTAAGTACCATGGGTGTTTTATATCAGACGGAATCAGATGAATCTACTATGGACCTTACACAGAAGCTTCAAACGCATGTTTATCGCAGCGGTGCCAAGAAGGGAGAAAAGGTCTTTAGCCCATTAATTGCATTTGGATTCATGTTGTTTATTCTGATATACTTCCCTTGTATTGCCGCAGTTGCCGCTATAAAAAAGGAGTCAGGAGGATGGAAATGGGCCCTATTTGCGATGAGCTATACGACGGTATTGGCATATATCATCTCCTTTTTAGTGTACCAAATAGGAACTACAATTCTATAAATTCAAAAGGATGCAGGAAATCATAAGTTATATAATTATTGCAGCTGCTATTATTTATGTTCTTTATAAAATAGTACAAACCATTGTCCACAAGGAGGATTCATCTGGCTGTAGTTCTTCAGCATGCGGGGGTTGCAGCTTTAAAAGTGACTGCAACAATGAAGTGAATACTAGGAGTTAGTCCAGATCTTTTCAATTATATATTTATCAAAAAATTCACTGAACAAATTCTTGATTTTATTAGAACGATATCCTACAATGAAAAATAGGGTAGAATTACACCAGCAAAACTGAAAAGGTAATTAACCTCAGGGTCCTCTTATACCCCCTTTATGTTAGAAAATTTTCCGAATCTACTTCACAAAACCATCCCCTTGAAAAATCCCTTTTTCCGCCAATTTCTTGTCAATTTTAGCCACTATCTCAAAATTTTTCAAACCTCCCCATTTGGGCGCCAATAACAGATGAGCAGGTGATTCACTTATAAATCGCTCTACAATAATATCTGGACGGAGCAATGCAACGAACTCACAAACAAAATCTACATATTCATCTACTGAGAATAAATGAAACATTTCGGGATCCTTTTTAAACTGAGCAGCCATCTGTGTATGTTTTACGATCTGCAACTGATGAAGTTTTAAGGTTTGAATGGGTAATTTAGAAACCCTGACAGCATGTTGAAGTATTTCGGCTCTACTTTCACCCGGCAAACCAATAATGAGATGTGCTCCGAGATGCAATCCCCTACCCTTAGCCATTTCAAAGGCTTGAATGGTTTCTTCATAACTGTGACATCGGTTTATCGCATCAAGTGTCTTATTCAAGGTACTTTCAACGCCAAACTCGAGCGCGATATAATAGTCCTTCGCCAATACTTCCAGAAATTGAATAATCTCTTCATTTATACAATCCGGACGAGTACCAATTACCAAACCTACCACATCAGGATGTTGGATAGCTTCAATAAAATATTGCTTTACCAATTCTATGTCCGCATAGGTATTGGTGTAGGCTTGAAAATAAGCCAGATATTTTTGAGCAGCGTATTTCTTGGAAAAAAATGAGATTCCTTCTTCCAACTGTTGGGTAATACTCTTGTTAGGTTTACAATATCCTGGACTAAAAGTATTGTTATTGCAATAGGTACATCCGCCCACACCTTTTGAGCCATCCCTATTTGGACAGGTAAAACCTGTATTTAGCGATATTTTTTGCACCCTTTGGTTGAATCTATTTTTTATATAAGAAGCATAGCTGGTATAGCGCTTCCCATTTTTTATATCCTTCATATGATCCCTTTAGTACTGAATTTGAATGAGCTAAACTATACCATTTCAAATCAGGGAATTATTACCAAAATCATCTGATCTTAAAAGAATTGAACAAAATCCAATAGTTTAAAAACGAAAAAGAGGAATCGCTGCCATCCGTTTTCATCCATTAGCATTAGAAATCTACCATTCAGACCTATTTTCCTACCGCTCAGTCATCCTTTTTTTGCATTGCATAGAAGGCAACCGACATTTGTGTAACAATCATAAAAACAAAACTGTCATGAAAACAATTATTACTGCTCTATTACTATGCATATCTAACATCGCCTTTGCTCAGTCATCTAAAAGAACCATTGAGGTGAAAATTGAAATTGAAAATGTAAATTCTAACAATGGCTATTGGATGTTAGCCATCTATGATAAGGAATCTGAATTTTTATCGATGAAACCCTTTAATGCCAAACGCCAGAAAGTAGGTGAATGCAATAATATGGTATCCATAGATCTTCCTAAAGGAAAATATGCGATTGCCGTATTTCAGGATTTAGACGATAGTAAAAACCTCGAACGAAACGAGCGAGGCATACCTACAGAACCTTATAGTTTTTCTGGAGAAAATGTATTCCCCCTAAAAGGCATGCCTACTTTTGAAAACTGCATGATTAAAATAAATAAGAGATCCAGAAATTTCAAACTAGCCCTACAAAACCAATAAAGAGTCCCGTTCCGAAAGGTATAGCAATGCCTTTCGGAATTACTTTCGGCTTTATTTTTAATATCTTACCATCCAAAATGGTGTAAACACCTGATTACATGAAAAGCTTTAAAAAATATACCCTCTGGTTATTGGGGATCGTATTCGGAGTTACTGCCTTCAATCTGTTATTTTTTTCAGATAATATAAACTTGCATAAGGTGATCATGATGCTCAAATGGACAAGCATGTACACAATTGTATTAGGTTTTGGAAATGGATATTTGGCTGAAGTTCTGAATAAAGTTTACGATTGGTACACTGAAACACGTTTAAGGGTATGGTCTGGAATCCTATGTACTATACTATATTCTGTATTCGGATCTATATTGGTACTTACTATTATGCTGGTCCTACCAGGATCCATCCCATTTGAGGATCTATTTAAACCACGTTATATCAATCAACACTTCTATACCACCATTATCAGTATGGTGATTTCATTGTTTTTTCATTTAAGAGGCTTTTTAATTGATTGGAAAGCACAAGTAAAATTGAATGAAGAAAGCAAACGAACAGCATTAGAAGCCAAACTGATAAGTCTTCAAAAACAAATGGATGCCCACTTTCTTTTCAACAGTTTGAGTGTGCTAAGAGAGGTGATATTGGAAGACCAGGAGCTTGCAGCCAAATTTGTTGAGGAATTTTCTGGCGTATACCGATATATTGTTCAAAACAGCTCTAAACAGCTTGTTAAACTAGAGGAAGAATTGGATTTTATTCAACAATATATCTTCTTACATCAAACCCGTTTTGAAGATGCTATTTTTGTTAGTTATAACTTGAATGACTGCATGGAATCAAAAGAAATTTTACCACTTTCTATACAGATTGCAGTAGAAAATGCCATCAGGCATAATAACTTTAGTGAAAAGCATCCGCTATTTATTGATATAAACTGTACGGGAGAATCAGTTTTAGTGAAAAACAACCGTTCCCCAAAAGCCGATTCTGATGGAGCTGGTGTGGCCTTAAAAAATTTGAAAGCAAGAATTGGGCTTATTTCAAATAAGCAACTTAAGATAGATCGCTCTAAGTCCGATTATCAAATAGAAATTCCATTATTCTAATATGAAGACTTCATTTGTTATTGTTGAAGATGAAAAAAGATCAGCTAGATTTTTAAAAAAACAGCTCCAAGAAAGGGGGCTACTATGTCTGGCAGTATTAGCTTCCGTTGAAGATGCATTGTTATGGTTTAGCGATAATCCCCATCCTGATTTAGTGTTTTCGGATATACAGCTAGGTGATGGCCTGAGTTTTGACATCTATGATCAGGTAGCATTAAACAGTAAAATCATTTTCACCACCGCCTTTGACCAATATTCCATACAAGCATTTAAACACAATAGCATCGATTATCTCCTAAAGCCAATACGGACAGACGAATTGGATTTTGCACTTAATCAATATCACAGCACTTTAAAATCATCTGCCCCTCCCTTTTCCACCAAGGGGATTCGTCCAAAATCGTTTAAAAATATCTTCCTGCAAAAAACAGGAAATCACCTTAAAACAATAAAGGTCGCCGATGTCGCTTATGTATATACTGAAAACAAAATTTTGTACTTCAAATTATACAATGGTCCTAAAATAGCCTCGGATTTCACTTTGGAGTTTATGAAGCAAAACCTTAATCCCGATCGATATTTTCAGATTAACCGACAAATGATGATTCATTTTGAGGCAATAGAAGATATTTTGATCTTGGCAAACAACCGATTGAAGCTAAAACTGAACCCTAATTTTACAGAGGATGTATTTGTGAGTCGTGATCGAGTTAAAGATTTTAAACTTTGGCTGGACAGTTATGAATAATACGTTGGAATTATAAGGAAAGCTGAAGGGAATAGTGTAGTTTTTACAAGGAGCATCCAATTTATGGTCTCAAGGAAATTGCCAAACCAATCACATTCCAATACACCTAATACAACTCTATTCAGTCAAGAATTAAAGAAACAGTAATTCTGTATCTTTATACTATGTCTTCCTATAGAGAACATCAAAAGCAATATTTAATTGTCATCAATCTATCACAAAAGATAAGTAATGATGTCAAACAATTTAAAGCGGTCTTTCGTGAAAAATTTGGCGAGGCTAAATACCTCCATTTATGGCCTCATATCACCTTAAGTTTGTTTTCCGCAAGTGAAGAAATTGAGATTCAGCTGAAAGAAGAGCTATCCGCATATGCCTTGAAGTTAAGGGCCTTTCCGGTTCAAATTGAGCATTTCGCATGTTTTAAGAAAAACGGGGTAATCTATCTACAACCAGAAATAGAACAGATATCGAAATTCCAGGATGAAATTCCAGAAATACTGGAGCATCAAATTGGACTAGAAAAGAAGTATATATTAACCGCTCGCCATCCCCATATTACCATTGCCAGATCCAAAAAACGTGAACAATTTACTAAGGCATGGGATTATTTTCAAAATCTATCTTATCACAATTTTTTTGTAGTAAAGTCATTTCACGTTTACCGAAGAGATTTGAAGGATTATGCACCTTGGGAACCTTGTTTTGACCTTACTTTTAATACATAAAAAGCTCCTTATTGACTAAGAAGCTTTTTACGTAGACTGTTGTTGACCTATAATTTAACAATCAGAATAAACTGATTCTTTTTAAAGAATGAATGGGACAGTGTATCTAATTCTTTACAATTCGGAATATGGTTGAATTGTTTTGATCGGATAGTTTAAGTAAATATATTCCAACAGGAAGTTTACCTAAGTTCCCAATTTCAATAGTATTATCCTCCAAATCATTCTTATAAACGTTTACCCTTTGACCCAAAGCATTATACATTTCAATAGAAATAACCTTTGTATTCTCATTCATCACAAAAATGCTGTGTCTAAATGGATTTGGATACACAATAAATCCAGCTTTTTGGTTTTCTATTATGCCAATATCTGGCCACATAATATCTGTAAAACCAGTATTGTGTTCAAATATTAAGCTGGTATCTCCAGTTATATCAGTAATAATATCCCTCCAAGCATGATCTGTAGGTGGCATATCATATAATTCATTACCATTTAAATCGGCATAATAGTCGACCTTATATGCTTCACCAATTTCCAAACCTGGAACTTGTATCATAAAATCAACGGTTTGAATAGAATTCATACTTACCCTTCCTACTTCCAGATCAGTAATGGTATCTACCAACCTAATTTCAAATAATTGCCCCAGATGGGGTGTCATACCCTCAGCATAAAAGCTGAGTAAATATACCCAATCAACATCCGTAAAATTAACATTGTGTGTAAACGAAATGGTTGTATTTCCAGTCAAACTGGTAGTACTTTCTCTCCAGGCATGATCAGATGGAGGAGCATCGTATAACCCATTTCCATTTAAATCAGCATAAAAATCTACTGTATATTCTACACCAGCTTCTACACCTGGCATTAACACATTCAAATCAACGAGGTCAATTGTTCGGGCTATTCTTCCAATTTCAGTTTCGTTTTCACTATTTACTACCCGCAATTCCAATCTTTGATTCAAGTGAGGTGTCATACTCATAAGGTCTATAGTCAAAAGGTATTTCCAATCAATGTCCGTAAAATTTGTATTATGAGAAAAACTAACCATAGAATCTCCCATTAGATCATTTAGAACCATTCTCCAGGCATGATCGGTAGGAGGAACATCATACACTCCATTACCATTTAAATCCGCATAAAAATCCAGGTAATAACTATTTCCTACAGTGATACCAGGAAAGGTAAGATTGAAACTTGTTGCAGATATGGACGTAATATTTTGTCTGGAAACTTCCTTCATGTTTTGATTTACATTCAATAATCTAGCCTCTAACATCTGCCCCAAATGTGGCCCCATATCAGAAAATGCTAAGGTCAATTCGTGTTTCCATCCTATTTCATCAAAAGAAGTATTATGAGCAAATGGAACATTATTGGTTCCTGTTAAAATAACATCTGCGTTCACCCTCCAAGCATGATCTACTGGGGGAGCGTCATATACACCGTTTCCATTCAAATCTGCATAAAACTCAATCCAATAGCTTCCCCCAACAACTCCATCTAATGTCACACTAAAAGTAGCCGAGGTTATAGATGAAATCATAGTACGATCCACCTCCTGTAGATTCTTTTTATCCATCAATCGGGCTTCTAGCTTTTGTCCAATATGCGGATTCATATTCGTAAAATCTACCGAAATTGTTTGCGCAGAAACAGGTAACCCACCAATAAGGAGGATACCAAAAAAGATTGCTATCCTTTTCCAAAGTAGTTTTGTTTTCATAAGTCTTAATTTTAAAAGACCAAGCGCTAAAGAATAATACATTCAGGATTAAATGTTCCTATTACCAATCTTTTTTATCCCCCCTAGCAATGGTCCGGTTTCTAAATTTAACTTTACTAGAAATAATTAAATTAATGATCATTAAAAATAACTAATTACTTAATAATCAATTATGTAAGTTAAACTTATTAAAAACAATAAAAAAAAGATTTAATAAAAGTTCGACAAGTGGCAAACTGCTATGAGCTGATTTTATCAGAGAAAAAAGATAAATTCAAAAGGGAGATTGAAATTATTATTCCCATTTTTTTAACCTAATTATTGAATTTTCTTCTAAATAAATCTTCAACATTGTACCTTTTCTTAAGCTAGTTTAAGAACTAATAAACGAATAATAAATAGTTTTACATCTACTAAAACACAATGTAGGATGATAAAATTATTTTTACGATTTGCAATTGCCATTGGATTTTTATCGGCAATTGCTGACAGATTTGGACTATGGAACAAGGAAGTTGCTGCTTGGGGAAATTGGGAAAGTTTTATTGATTATACAGGTTTAATAAACCCTCATCTTCCAGAGGCAATAATTTCTCCTCTAGGAATAATAGCTACAGCCGCAGAATTAATTCTTGCACTTTGCCTACTGATTGGATTTAAAACAGAGACCTCTGCAAAACTCAGTGGATATCTTCTATTACTTTTTGCATTGGCAATGACATTTTCAACTGGCATGAAAGGAGTACTTGACTATTCCGTACTTTCCGCAGCAGCAGCAGCGTTTGCATTAAGCCAGATAAAAGAAAAGAGGTTTGAATTGGATATGCTACTGAATCAAACGAACTAAACACCTATTTCATTGATTGGTGATTAATCAATCATAGCCTTGAAGTGTAATAATTTTCATTTCTTACGTAAAATGCTCAGCATGTTATATCCTTATCTTACCCAAAAGGGTAAGTTGGAATTTCAATCTGAATTAAACATAAGCTAAGATCACATCTTCTTCAAAATAAATAAAGCCACTTAGTGAGTGGCTTTATTTAAATACAAATCATTCATTTTATTCAACCATAATTTTTTGCTCATACGACTCCCCATTCACAATTAAATTAAATAAATAAGTTCCCGTATTCAAATCAGCAATATTCAGTTCTCCTGTGTGAATACCAGGTTTCATTTCTTGTTCCTGACCATTAAAAACAGATCTACCCAATATGTCATAAATAGCTATCTGAACAGAGGAATATTTATTGATAGAATAAGTAAAATATAAAACCTCAGCAGAAGGATTTGGATAGGTTTTAAAATTATTTACAATATCCAATTCTAATATACCTACATTACCTCCTACCAACGTCAAGTCATCCAATAGTAGACTAGATCCTAATTCATTTCCACCAAAGAAATAAATCAACATTGAATCTGGGGTGCCGGTTAAATTTAAAGGTAAAGCAAAAGCCTGATAACTATTCCCTGCAGGGAATAGTTGAATGTACTCATGTGATACTTCTGTCGAATTATTCCAAAATCGTATAAGTCCATTTATTGTATCTGTAGTAGAATAGAACCCCATAAAGGTATCTGGCTCCAAGGTAAATGGAACACCACCACTGAAAAACAAAGAATCCATATCATGTATAGTCCCATTTGTAAGAATACCTGAAACCGTATCACCACTAATTAAATCACTTGCTAAGGTGACCAATTCAACAGCATAAGTACCGTTATGGGAATTAGTCGATTTTACAACAGATTCTACCACACCAGCTCCGTACTGAGTGATGGACCAACCATCTGGTTTATCATAGTTCACATCATTCCAAACTTCAAAACTATGATTGCCTATAGGAGGAGCATTGGAACCTACAAAACTTATATTATCCACGCGAATCCAAGAACCTTCTACGGCAGATTCATTGATGGCATCACTACTGGCAATTCCAATGGTTACGGAATCGACTTGCATACTTTGTGCAAAAGTAAAACTGAATGCCGTCCAATCAGTTTCTTCCCCGTGTAAATAAAACATTTCTGCTTCATAATCCTCTCCCTGATAAGAACCTGCAACCAAAATCAATGCCGAATCACCTTCCATAATATCCGACTTATAATAACCTTGAATACCCGATATAGTTCCGGAATAGGGTTTTCCAGTATAATCATCATCATCCGCATCCCCTTTCAATACATATCCAAAACGTGTTTCACCGGAAATCGCCACCGTTTTTAGATGAACAGAATAACTGCCATCCTGAGCGTCTGTATTTTTAGCCACAGCATCCGTTCCTGGAACCTCCGTATGCGTAGTTCTCCAGTCATCCGGAGATTCATACAAGAATACATCCTCCCAAGTTTCAAAGCCCCCATTTTGAATTTGTGCAAATACATTCAATGAAATCATTGAAAGTAATAGACATAGTATAAAATTTTTCATAGCTACCACATTTAAAATTAAAACATAGTAAATTACAATTTAAACAGCTAAAACACAACATTTTATACATTTAAAATATCCTAATCCAACAGGATTATCCATATTTGAATAATCAATTACGAATTCTAAACCACAAAAAAAGCCCCAGCACATTCTAAAAAATGTAACTGGGGCAATTCGTATAATCTAGATAAAATCGGCTACTTCTTCAAGTCAATTTCTTTCAAACTGTCAATTCTATTTCTTTCCAGAAAGGCATCAATGGTTTCAAAGTGCTCTATTACACGTTTATCTTTAAATTCAAATACCTTTTCTGCCAATCCTTGTAGAAAATCTCTATCGTGTGAAACCAATATCAATGTACCATCAAATGCTAAAAGTGCATCCTTTAAGACATCTTTCGATTTCAAATCAAGGTGATTGGTAGGCTCATCCAGAATCAAAACATTTACGGGTTCTAGGAGTAATTTCACCATTGCTAAACGGGTTTTCTCTCCTCCAGATAACATGGCTACCTTTTTATCAATGGCATCTCCACTAAACATAAAACCACCCAAAATATTTTTTATCTGAGTTCGTATGTCTCCTTTAGCAACTTCATCTACTGTTTGAAATACAGTTAATTCCGGATCCAATAACGAAGCCTGATTCTGAGCAAAATATCCAACCTTGGCATTGTGTCCCAGTGCACATTTTCCGTCAAAATCAATCTCTCCCATGATAGCCTTGATCATAGTCGATTTCCCTTCACCATTTCTTCCTACAAATGATACCTTTTGCCCTCTTGAAATACTTAGGTTAGCATCATTAAATACTACATGATCGCCATAGCTTTTGCACAAGTCAGTAGCCTCAACAGGATAATCACCCGATCTTGGTGCCGGGGGAAATTTTAATTTCAAAGAAGATTTATCTACTTCATCAACCTCAATAATTTCCAATTTCTCCAACATACGCACTCTGGAACTAACCTGATTGGCCTTGGAATAGGTTCCTTTAAAACGTTCTATAAAGGTATTATTCTCAGCAATAAATTTTTGTTGTTCCTTAAATGCCTTCAATTGATGCGTCATACGCTCCGCCCTCAATTGCAAATAATGTGAATAGTTGGCTTTGTAATCATAGATTTTACCCATGGTAACCTCTATGGTTCTGTTGGTAATATTATCAACAAATGCTCTATCGTGTGAAATTACAATTACGGCCTTTGCCTTATTTTTCAAGAAATCTTCCAACCAAATCACAGAATCAATATCAATATGGTTGGTAGGCTCATCCAATAGTATCAAATCTGGTTTTTGTAATAATATTTTAGCCAGTTCAATTCGCATTCTCCATCCCCCACTAAACTCACTAGTGGCTCTATTGAAATCGGATCGTTTGAATCCAAGTCCCATAAGGGCCTTTTCAACCTCAGCATCATAGTTCACCTCCTCTATAGAATAGAATTTCTCTCCTAATTCCGATACCTTTTCGATAATCTTCATATAGGCATCCGACTCATAATCAGTACGGGTTTCCAATTCCTTATTTAAGGCATCCATTTCATTTCGCATAGCGAAAATATGACCAAATGCCTTTGCTGTTTCCTCAAAAACGGTACAGTTATCATCTGTCAATAAATGCTGTGGCAAATAGGCAATTACAACATCTTCCGGACAGCGAATATGTCCACGCGTAGCTTTTTGCACTCCTGCAATAATCTTCATCATGGTAGACTTTCCAGCACCATTCTTACCCATTAGGGCAATTTTATCGTTCTCATTTATTGCAAATGAAACATCGCTAAATAAGCTTTGCCCACTAAATTCTACAGCTATTGCATCAACAGAAATCATATCGCTTTTCTTTAGAAGTGCGAATTTATTAAAAAGGAGGTTAGCAATAGTAGAATTTAACTTTAAAAGATATTATTTGTTTTTTAGATAAGCGTGAATTATTAACACACCATTATTACCAGAATTAACTTGTACCCATTAAATGTTAATCAACTAACAATTACTATCTTCAAACAAATAATATTACTTTCTAATACTCGGAAATTTAACACCAATACTATATGAAAATCTTGTTCAATATTCTTGTACTGGCAATAACAAGCTATGCCTTTGCTCAAAACACAAGCAATAGCACTTCAATGGATTTATCCAATACTTCCGTAGCTATCAATACTACCTCTAATAATATTCTTACGTTTGATGGTTTAAATGATTATGTAGATCTAGGAGATTCGGTAGGAAATGGTGTTAGAACCATCGAATTATGGTTTAAACCAACCGAACAAATAGATTCTACCCTGAGTACTTTTAGAGGATTAGTGGTTCGAGAAACCTCCGGAAGTAATATTGATGAATTTGGATTAAAGTTTCAACCTTCATTTCAACCTAACCCTGGTTGCTTAAGATGGGCCATTACTGAAATAGTTGGCTCAGAACATATTGTAGAATCCGACATTCAGGTATGGGAAGCAGATACCTGGTATCACGTTGCAGCAGTTGTTGACCCAACCTTAGGTATGAAACTATTCATAAACGGAATTTTGCAATCTGATACGAACTCGTATACATCAGCTCCTAATAGTAATACATCTCACACTACCGTAGGTTCTTGGGGTATAAGCACAATGAATAGATTTTTTAAAGGAAGTGTTGACGATGTTCGACTATCTTCAACAGCGCTATATTCAGCAAATTTCTCTCCTCCATGTCCTGATCAAATAGCATTGAGCACAACAGTTGGTATTTGGAATTTTAATGAAGATACTGGCAATGTAGTTATAGATTCCAGCCTAAATGCCTTTAATGGAAGCATTGTTGGTGCTACAAGAGCCTTTGACGAAATCTGCCCGGAAACTGAAGAAGCTGAAGAATATAATGTCTTATCCTTTGATGGAATAGATGATTACCTTGATCTAGGAGATTCAGTAGGGAATGGGGTTAGAACCATTGAATTGTGGTTTAAACCTACTGAGCAAATCGACTCTTCCTTAAATGATTTTATAGGATTATTGGTTCGAGAAACTTCTGGTAATAATATTGATGAATTCGGATTAGAGTTTCAACCATCCTTTCAACCTAACCCCGGCCATTTAAGATGGAACATTACCGAAATAATTGGCTCAGAACACATTGTAGAATCCGATATCCAGGTATGGGAAGCAGATACCTGGTATCATGTTGCTGCAGTCGTTGATCCAACCTTAGGGATGAAACTATTCATAAACGGAATTTTACAATCTGATACGAACTCGTATACATCAGCTCCTGGTAATAATTCATCGCATACAACTGTAGGATCGTGGGGTTTAAGTACTTTGAATTTGAATAGATATTTTGAAGGGCGTGTTGATGATGTTCGCCTATCCACAACAGCACTCTATACAACAGACTTCACACCTCCATGTCCTGATCAAGTAGCTATAAACACCACGGTGGCAGTCTGGAATTTTAATGAAAATGATTCTACTATTGCTATAGATTCGAGTCAAAACATTCATCATGCAACCCTTGTTGGAGCAACTAGGGCTTATGACGAATTTTGTGAAGATGAATTAGTGACAAATGCACTATTTTTCGATGGTCAAAATGATAAGGTCTCCTTGGGAACAATTGCAGGAAATTCATTGCGAACTATTGAGATGTGGTTTAAACCCGAAGAAGAAATTAACTCAACGGGAACAAACTTTCAAACCCTTACTTCTAGAGGGAATACTAGATCTAGAACAGGGGGTTTCAGTTTAGCCTTCCTACCATCAACTGACGAAAATGCTGGATCATTAAGATTTAATATTAAGCAAACAGGTTCAATTTCAGAAAGTATTTATTCCAATTCAACAACTTGGAATGCCGATCAATGGTACCATGTTGCTGGCGTTGTCGATTCTGCATTAGGTATGATGCTATTTATTGATGGCATTCAGCAATTAAGCACCAGTGCAAACAATTACCATACTTCAAGTTCCAGTGACACTACTTTCTTAGGAACATGGGGAACCAGTACGATTGATAGATACTTCCATGGCGAAATGGATGATGTTCGTTTTTCTATAGATGCCCTTTACACTAGTAATTTCACGCCATATTGTCCAGACCAATCCCCACTTACCTCCACCACTGGTTTATGGAATTTCAATGGTTCAGGCCTCATAGTAACAGATTCAACAGCAAATGCTAACAATGGTCAATTAATAGGAGCTCAGAGGGTATATACTTATATCTGTGAGAATACAGGTATTGGATTAGAAGAAATAATTTCTAAAGAAGGAATCAACTTAATAATTTACCCTAACCCGTCCAGGGGGCTTTTCAATTTTGAATTGAAAAATGATGATAAAGAAGAATTACAGTTGACCATTTTCAGTCCACTTGGACAAAAATTACTCGGATTAAAATTGAATGAATTCAATCAAAATTTCCAAGTCAATTTATCGGAACAATCAAATGGAATGTACTATTATCAATTATCTAAATCTCGAGTAATCTTAGACTCTGGCATACTTATCAAAAAGTAAATAGGATAAAGTAAAAAAGCGGAAGAATTACTATTCTACCGCTTTTTTTATGCTTGCTTTTTTAATAATTATCTTAGCATCCTCATTATTATATCGAATCCCAGACCTATTTTTTAGTCAAATCTACTCCACAATAAATTTCACACCACCAGTTATGATATTCGCGGATAACCCAGAATCTCTTTCATAATAGCTATATTTCAAATCTAAGGTCTTCAAATGTAATTTCCCTATATGGAATTCCGTGAAAATATCTTTATAACTGAATCCAAGGCTATATTGAGAGGCATTAAACTCAGACAAATCGAAATCGGAGGTATAATATTTACTAGTACTGAGGTGCTGCTCATAGCCTGCAAAATAGTCTGCCTCTGTTTGTGTATAATACCTGAACCCAGGACTAATTGAATATTTATCACTCAACTTAACTGGCAACTCTACACTTAACGTATTGGAAACAATTCCCCAATCGTCTGAATAAAACCGGTAATAACTTCTAAAAACCATTCGCTCATTGATATAATAATTCAATCTTCCACCGATAGGGACTTTCAGCCTGGCATCTGGTAATCGCTCGATATCATCCCCTAAATGAAATACTTCTGTATTCAAATCATTGGTATAATTGTCAATATGGGCTGCATTACCAACATAATAATTATCTCTATCGGCAAAATATACACGCTGCATAGGATTGGATAACCATCCTGATTGGTGTACAATATCTGCAAATAAGGAAACTTGGGTATTTTTATTCAATATCTGAGAAAATGCTAAGGATAGCGTATAGCTATTTCTGGTATCATCGGATTGTAATGGACTGCTGAATGGACTCCATACTTGTGATCCATTTTTATCAATTACCTCTCCTGCCTGATTTAATATATCTACATTTTGAAAGTAACCCGTATTCAAATCCACCGTCCCATCTTGATAGCTTCTTAATTCAATGGGGAACTGAGAACTCCACTTGTCCAAATAGACATTCCCATTGACACTGATTTCGGTATTTTTCTTATTAAACAAGTGTGCAATACCTCCACCAAATCCAATAGAAGTATAATCGTATTCAGAAGAAAAACTTAGGTGCGATGACCATATTTTATTTCTATCATCTGAGCTATGGCTATAATTCAAATTCACACTTGTCCAAGTATCCATTTTAGACGCTCCTGAAGATTCAACCCATGGACTTCCATCTTTTGGCCCATCTCCGGAATCGAAGGGATTCAAATTACTTGAAGATGCAGAACTATACGCTGAAACAGCCGCATCAATTGTGAATACATCATCATCATTTAATGGAATGGATACTATAAATGTGGGGGTTAAATCTGTCAATTCTTCGGTTCCCACCCCGCCTGTAACGGCTGCATTGTCCCCATCTTGAGAATAATAACTTATTAAAAAATCCAATTCGGTATTCTCCAATACTCGTTTTTTAAATTGAGTAGTGGAATCTACTTGAGCATAACTATATCCTGTAGTTAAAAGAAATACCAATAATTTTATAATTTCATTTTTCATACATCACATTTAATTACACCCACAACCTCCACCAGATTTACCACCATTTCCACCTGAAGCTCCCTCTCGATAAGAATGGAAATTGGTTTCAAATCTATCTTCAACATTTGACGATAAAGCCATATCCGGGTCGTTGATATTCATTTTTTCATACTCCTTGACAGCAACGCAAGAACTCATACTTAACACAATCATAAAACATCCAGCAATTAACCTTTTCATAACTTTTCAATTTCAATATTTTCCGATTGATGAATATTTCCAAATTCATCAATAATAATACATTCCACTTGAGCCAATTGATTGATTCTATTCACCCCTACCTCAATACCCATCACAAAAACGGAAGTCGCTAATGCATCAGCCAATTCTGCTTTTGGTGCCAAAACAGAAACACTAATTATACCGTCACATGGCATGCCTGTCTTTGGATGGATGATATGACTAAATCTTTTTCCATTGAAGGTCACAAACTTCTCATAGTCTCCTGAAGTGACAATAGCCCCATCCAAGAGAGATATTAATCCGAATGCTTTAAGCTTGTCAAGTGGATTTGTAATTGCAATTTTCCACGCTTCACCATTAGATTGTTTCCCCCATGTATTTATATCTCCTGAAGCATTTACAATTCCACCTTCTACACCTAGAGATCTCAATAACTCTTTTGCCTTATCCGCTGCATACCCTTTACCAATACCTCCAAACCCTATTTTCATCCCATTCTCGGGAAGAAACACAGTTCTCTTTTGTTCATCCAGTACAATCTTTTGGTAGCCCACCATTCGAACTGAATTTTGAATAAGCTCCTCACTCGGCATTACAGACATGGAACCATCAAACTTCCAAATCTTATCCATGGATGCATAAGTAATATCAAAAGCACCATCTGTAATTTGGGAAATTCCTATACAACGCTTAATCAAATCAAATAGCTCGTCATCCACCTTTACAGGTTGTATTCCAGCATTTCTATTGATGGAACTTGTTTGGGAATTGGGATCCCAGGAAGAAATCAATCTTTCAATTCTGCTAATTTCTTCCATGGCCTTATCCAAATACACTTCGGCCTGAGCAGAATCATCCATTAAAACAGTCAAGGCAAAATCACACCCCATCATAGTAAAATTACGATGCCTATAGTCTTGAGCTTTTGACAAGATCGTACTGAAACTAAAACAAACTATTAGCAGGAGTATTCTCATTTAAAGGAGTTTAATTTATCAATGAATTGTATGGCTGGTAGTTTTTCATACCCTGTTTTACCTAAAACTTTTCCAGTATGATCCAATACCACAACCAAAGGGAAATAACCATCTGTATTGTATGTTTCCGCCAACTCATTGTTCTTTTTTTGTTGAACAACGTCTAGTAGGTTCTTTCTCTTTTTAGGGAAATCTGCCTTCAACAGTACATAGTTTTCTGATGCATAGCCCTTAAATTCCTCTGTAGACCATACTTCCCGTTCCAACTTCATACAGGGAGCACACCAATCCGACCCTTGAAATACCAATATGATGGATTGATTTTTTTCTTTGGCAAGTTCTTTTGCTTGCGAAATATCTGTCAACCAATTTTGCGCGTCCATAGATCCTATTCCTAGAATCACCAGAATTAGAACATATATAATTTTCTTAGTCATTATTTCTTAGTCTTTATATTTCAACGCTCCCACAAGATCTTTATTACGCTATATATAGAAATCTAGCATACTTAAGGATCTTTCCTAATTAGGAAATTACAAAAAATAGGTAGTAGCGTTTTCATCTTAGATTGAATTCGACCAAGATTTCCCAAATTACAAGGCATTTTACAATACCTCGTACCAAGAAGATAATAATACGGGAGCTTATTTGCTGGGCAACTTATCCAATCCAATAGGTAATATGGTGCTTGGCAATTATTATTGTCAGGAAATGTAATTTGAGGATCCCGCTATATATTACTCAATCCAGTTCTGACTTGTGAGCCAGTTAAAAGGAAAAGGTCCTAAGTATTTTGGACTGATTGGTAAAAGAGACTTATTTCACTTCTTTTATTAATTCGTTACCTTCTCTAGTATAATTAGTTTCTTTGGATGTGGGAGGATTAATTTTTGGTTCACCTATTAAAATCATTCCAGTAATCAAATCAACCTCCTCTTTCATCATAATTTTTAATGGCTGTACATCCTCAGAAATAGGAATTTCAATCCTTTTATAACCAATATATGATATCTCAATTTTCAATTTAAAAGACTTGTCCGAATCTAGAATTGGCAAATTAAAACCTCCATATTGATTTGTAACCATACCACGAATAGTCTGCCATTTATCCCTTTTAAATTGCTTTAATACAATGTTGACATAAGGAATAACCTCAAATTCATCCATAACAACACCTGATACAAATACAGTGTCATGTAAAACAGATAAATCTGCAGATAATTTTTCATCTATCCGTTCCGTTTTAAGTAGTGTATTCTGGTCAGGAATTGATTGACAAAAGGCCGGTAGGGAAATAAATAACATGGACCCAAAACTAAGCGCAAAAGCCCAATTTACTTTCCATCCAGTATAATTCCATTTATTGGAAAAACTGAGTTCGGAGCTTTTTATTCTTGCACAAATGCCATCCTTTCCCTTAAGCTGTTCAATTATCTCTTCCTTACTACACTTGGTCAAGTCTAAAACATTCTTTGAACAAACGGAACAGAATTTACCTTTCTCAACTGGAGACATATTCGCCCAATTTTCTTGACAAGGTTCGGGAATATCGATAGTATATTTCATAAAACTTAATATTTATAGTTGAATAAAGGTTGAATCAGAAATTTATATAATCAGATCCATTCAAAAATGATTCCATTCAACTACTTAGTAGCCTACAACCAAAATAATTGGAATACGCTAAAATGTAAAAATAGCCTATTAATGTCCAGCGACTTCCAAATTCATCACCCCGGCTTTTACCTTAATATTCAGATCATTCTCTCTGGGAGGAATAGGACAAGAATATCCGGAACTGTAAGCACAATAAGGACTATAGGCTTGATTAAAATCAATGATCATAGTATTTCCTTCAGGAATCGTTAGATCCAAATAACGTCCCCCGCCATAGCTTTCTTCCCCATTGGTAACATCCGTGAAGGGTAAGAATAAACTATTTTTATACTTTTCTGTTGCTCTGGATTTGTGACTTTGATATACATTCAAAGCGTATTCAACCCCATCAATTTCAAAATACACCTTTCCATATACATCATACATGGGTAAACGAGTAGAACTGGTTTTCATAGCAAAAGAAACGGTAGAATCTGCCTTTTCAAAACGAGCGACTACCCTAAACTTTTTATTCATAGGGAAAAAGTTATGTCCTTTAAATTTACGCCTTGCCTTCTTTTCCAAAGGACTCTTTTCTTTGCTCTTATAATGCGCATTCAATTCCTCTTGAAAGGTCAATACTTCTTGCTCAAAATTTTGAGCTTGAATTACTCCACAAAAAACCAAACAAAACAATGCTATAAACCAATTTTTCATAACGAACGATACTTCTATTTCTAGGTTAACCCCTTTTTGAAATCCTCTCTCAGTAAAAGCTATCAATATAAGCTAATCAAATTGGATTTTGACACCATCTTCAATTTGTAAGCTTCAAACAGCAAAATTCACTAAAAATTAACAATTAAAATAAGACTTGTCCAAGCTTTTATCGAATCTGAAATTTAACGATATAATTAGTAACTTTGGAAGTGAATTTTAAAGCCCAGTTTGTGAAACACCTTTTATCCCTTTGCTTTTTAGTTGGACTGAGTTATGGTCTACAAGCTCAAGATCATAGTAGCTACCAAGATAAATCCTATAAGATAAAACAGAAAACTACCGTAGATCCTAGTCAATTCAAGGAAGACTTTGATGCAAGAGTGTATAATATGGAAGCTCCAAATCCCGACGGTAATTCCATGAAGGCCTATATCAACCATAAAAAGAAATTGGCACGGAAAAAGTTCCCTATTAAAAAAAATGCCAAACTCAAAAAGACTGCAAAAGCGAGTAATCCAAGTTTAGGAAAAGAATTTGGACTTACTAAAATTTCTGCAGCAACAGGAAATACTGTTCAGCTATATGGAGGATTACCTAATGACAACACCTTAGCGGTATCAAATGGTGGGACAGTACTTGTAGCGGTGAATAGCTTTGTATATGCCTATGATTTAAATACAGATACAACCATATTCAACAAAGCTCAAGTAAGCCTAAAAAAAATGGCTGGATGGACGGGTGCAATTTCTCCTAATTATTACGATCCAAAATTAATTTACGACGCGGAATACGATCGATTTATCTTGGTATTCCTAAAGGACAACGATCCTACTAAAAATAGAATCATTGTTTGTTTTTCAACTACCAATGATCCAAATGACCCATGGAACGTATATGAATTGCCTGGAAATCCATTGGACAACAATAGATGGACAGATTTTCCAGCAATTTCTATAACGGGAGAAGACCTTTTTATAACGGGTAATTTAATTGTACCAGGAGAGCCTTGGCAAATAGGATTCGATGGTTCCATTATCTGGCAAATAGAGCGTTCAACAGGATACAACAATGCCGAAGACTTAAATAGTAAATTGTACTCCAATATCACCTATGATGATGAATTCATACGAAATATTCATGTAGTATGTGGGGCTGAAGGGGTTGCAGAAAAACAATACCTGCTATCCAATAGAAACTTTGACATCAGCAATGATACCATTTTTGTAATGGACATTTCCGGAAACCTTTCAAATGGAGATCCAACCTTAAATATAAATTTGGGAACTTCAGATTTAGCCTATGGTGTACCGCCAAATGGAAGACAACAAGATACAGACACTTCAGATGCCAGTAGCGGTTTGCAAACCAATGATGCCAGAGTATTGGCAGCCATCAAAATTCATGATCAAATCCAGTTTGTATCCAATAGTATGAATCCCGCAACCGGACTATCCAGTATTTACCATGGTACCATCGAAAACCTGGAAGATCCTGAAATTACGGCTAATTTCATAGCCAGTGATTATAGAGATTTTGGTTATCCAAACATTGCCTGGACGGGGAATGAAGATTGCGATATAGAAACTATTATTGGGTTCAACCACACCTCCCCTATAGATTTCCCGGGAATCTCATGCGTATACTACGGTAATGATAAAAACTATTCGGATATCATCACACTAAAAGAAGGTGAAGGCTATGTAGACAGGATCAAAAACAATCCGAACTACAGTGAAGGATACGAACGTTGGGGAGACTATTTTGGATTACAACGTAAATACAACGAAGGGAATAAAGTCTATTCTTTTGGTTATTTCGGTACAGCAAACAATAGAAATACCGGGTATTGCAATGAAATTATCAGCCCGGATGTGGACCTTTTAGTGGAAGCAAAAAGAGCTCATTCTTCTGGCTTGTGTAAACAAACTGTAGAAGTCCTAGTAAGTGGTGGTGTTGCTCCATACAACTATTCATGGCTTGATGACCCTACGAATAATACCAATATTTCTCCATTGCTTTGTGAAGGTGATTCTGCAATCCTAGAAATTTCAGATGCCAGGGGTTGTATTCTAACAAAAACGTATCATACAGAATTTATCTCTTCCGTAGAAGCCTCTACTCCATACCCGAATCCATTCTCCAACAATGTGGCGGTACAATTTGAGATGGAAGAAAAAACAGAAGTATCGGCTAGCATATTCGATTTACAAGGGAAATTGATGTACTTAATTTATGATCGACAAGTAAAAGCAGGTAGCAACGAACTGGTATTTTCTCTAGCACCACTTACTACCGGTGAATATATTCTAAAGGTCTACGCTGGATCGAAGGAAATTCTAACCGAGAAAATTGTAAAGCTATAAACAGTTTATCTGATAAAAGCCCGGTACTATTTAGGATCGGGCTTTTTTTTTATGCTATTTTTTCTACATCCTGAAGCTAGTATAATTCTTTAGAATATGAGCACATCCCAATGGAATTAATTAAATTAGCATAATACAAAAACAGCACAATGGAACTTCAAAAAAAACTAGCTGAAAAAGAGCTTAAATTACCAAAACCAACCTTTCCGGGAGGATCTTACCATTCTGTAAATATAAGAGGAAACATAGCCTATATAGCCATTCAATTCCCAATTGAAGATGAGGTGTTTTTCTATCAGGGAAGATTAGGAAAAGAAATTTCAAAAGAGGATGGCTACAAAGCTATGCAGCTTTGTGCACTAAATGTTATTTCCCACATCGAGGAAAAAATTGGATTTGATAAAATTGCTGGTCTAAACCATTTTGACGCTTATTACCAATCTGAAGAAGATTGGGACGAAGCACCAAAAGTGGTGAATGGAGCCTCAGATATTTTTGTCGAATTACTGGGTGAAAAAGGAGAACACAGTAGAGCCATTTTAGGGGTACATAAATTACCACGTAATTTTTGTGTTGGATTAACAGCAAGCTTCACCTTGAAGTAATATTCAAATCGATATTAATGCGAAGAAAGCGTTATTTTTACCTATTTGAAATCCAGTTTTTAGGATTCAGATTTAGTGGTTGGCAAAAACAGACAAATGGAAAAACTCTTCAACACATGGTTGAGAAATCTCTCTATTTTAGCCTGAAACATGAAGATTTTAAAATTTTGGCTTCGGGAAGGACAGATCGAATGGTTTCCGCTAATCAATTTGCCTTTGAATTATTCATTTATGAAGCGCAAAATCTGGAACTATTACTGGAAAAACTGAATAGCAACCTCCCTCCTGACATAAAAGCAATTAGTGTAAAAGAGGTAGATGAGAAATTCAACATCATTCAAAATTCTAAAATAAAAGAATATATCTACCTCTTTTCTTACGGTGAAAAAACACATCCCTTTTGTTCTCCATTTATGGTGAACATTACGGAAAATCTTGACATTGAAACCATGAAGAAGGGAGCAAAACTTTTTCAAGGACAGCACAATTTTAAACATTATTGCTGTAAACCGAGCGAGAAAACCGTTTTTGAAAGAAATATGATACTTAGTGAAATAGTAGAAAATGATCTATACACAGCCAACTTTTTTCCTGAAAAATCATATCTATTCAAAGTCCAATCAAGTGGATTTTTGAGGTATCAAGTTCGACTAATGATGGGACATTTATTTGAACTTGGAAAAGGAAATATACACCTTTCCGACATAGAAAATGCGCTCTTATCAACAGATGATACTAGCATGGAAACCATTGCACCTGCATCTGGTCTAATGCTAAACAAAATCGAATTTCAGGATCAATAAATTTATTTAATCATGGAACTCATTGAGCAGAAAATTAAAGAGATCGTACAACGGTTAACACTCATCCCACATCCTGAAGGAGGCTATTACAAGGAAACCTATAGAAGTCAGGGAAGCATTCCAAACGCCGTATTAGCCCCTTCTATTACAGGAGATAGAAATTATTGCACGGCCATTTACTTTCTATTGAGTCATACCAACTTTTCCGCTTTTCATAGAATTCAACAAGATGAAACCTGGCATCACTATGATGGAGGAACCCTTTATGTACACGTAATTCATCCTGATGGAACCTATCAACGTTTCCATCTCGGTAAAAATTTTGACCAAGGTGAAGAACCCCAATTTACAGTACCAGCAGGATGCTGGTTTGCCTCCAGTGTAGCCAATAAAAATGAATATGCATTGGTAGGATGTACCGTTGCTCCAGGATTTGATTTTGCCGACTTTGAACTAGCAGAAAGAAGCTTCTTGAGTGCTCTATATCCAGCCCATAAAAATACCATTGAATCCTTAACTAGAGTCTGATCGACATAAAAAGGTATACTCTTTGAACTCACTCACTAGGAATGAGTTACAAAAAGGCTTATATTTAATCTATGTTGGCCAAGAATAAAATAATCGCTTTACTTAATAAATCCAATATTCTAATAAATGGCGATCGTGATTGGGACATTCAAGTACACAATACTAAATTTTACCAGAAAGTACTTACCCAAGGATCTATTGGTATGGGTGAATCCTATATGGAAGGTTGGTGGGACGCTAAAGCCCTTGACCAGACCATTACTCATATATTATACAATAAGCAAAACAGTCAATTACGACTAAACCTTCCTGAAATATGGCTATTCTTTAGGGCCTATTTATTGAATTTACAATCCAAAAATAAAGCTGAAAACTCCGTCGAAAGACATTACGATCTGGGAAATGATCTGTATTTGGGTTTTTTAGATCCCTATAATCAATATTCATGTGCTTATTTTAAAAACACCACTGATCTTGACATTGCTCAAGAACTTAAGTTAGATCTCATTTGTAGAAAATTACAACTTAAGAAAGGTGATACCGTTTTAGACATTGGATGTGGATGGGGTGGATTTGCTAAATTTGCAGTAGAAAGGTATAAATGTGAAGTTACCGGCATAACCTTATCCAGCAATCAATTTGAGTATGCTCAATCCTTTTGCAAAGATTTACCCATTACAATTTTAAAGCAGGATTATAGAGATTTAAAGGGTAGTTTTGATAAAGTGGTTAGCATTGGAATGATTGAACATGTGGGGTATAAAAATTACAACAGTCTATTCCTAAAAGCACATGAAATATTGAAACCTGAAGGGATTTTTGTACTGCAAACCATTGGAGGAAATACTGCAAAAAAACAGATTGACCCCTGGATAAATCGATATATATTCCCCAATGCTGTCATTCCTTCCATCTCGCAACTCAGCGAAGCTTATGAAAAATTATTTATTTTGGAAGACCTTCAACACATGGGGACACACTACGATCAAACCCTGATGGCATGGTTCCGAAATTTTCATACCAATTGGACTAACATCCGAGTAATAAATGGAAAATATGACGACACCTTTTATAGAATGTGGAAATATTATTTACTATCCTGTGCTGGAGCATTTCGATCCAGAAGTCTTCAACTGTGGCAATTTATTTTCACCAAAAACGGATTCCTAAACAATTTTGAACCTCCTCGTTAAAGAGAATAAATCCTTAACTTCACATCACCAATACAAAACATCCGCCATGAAATTTAGCCACTTTATTTTTTTATGTTGTATACTGATAAGCTGTTCCTGTAACTCCTCGGAAACACAATCTTCAATTAAAATTCAAAATTTTGAACAGTATGAAACAGCCTATTTTGCTAGTGGTTGCTTTTGGTGTGTAGAAGCCATTTTTGAACATCTCAAAGGTGTTCAGGAAGTTCATTCAGGATATTCGGGTGGAGAAAAAGAAAACCCCAATTACCAGGAGGTTAGCATGGGGAAAACGAAACATGCAGAAGCAGTTATTGTTTATTACGATCCTAATTTGATCAACTTTGAAACATTGGTAAAGGTCTTTTTCGGAAGTCATGACCCAACCACCTTAAATAGACAAGGTCCAGATTATGGACCACAGTATCGCTCAATTGCATTTTATAGGAATAAGCAGGAAAAAGAAATTATTGAAACATTCATCAAGCAATTGAAAGGTAGTAAGCGCTATCTAAACCCCATTATAACCGAAATAAAGCAGTTTCAACACTTTTACCTAGCAGAAGACTATCATCAAGATTTTGAAGCTAGAAATCCAAACCATAGCTATATTAGAGCAGTATCAAAACCAAGACTAGAAAAATTTATAAGGCAATTTCCTGAATTACTGAAGTAAATACAAAATGAGTACATGACAAAAGGCCTGAATAATCTCTTATTCAAGCCTTTCAATCCACTAAATCAAAACATTATTATCTTCTTTGATAAGCCTTTAATACTTGCTTCATAAAATCTAGACTATTCTCTTTCGTATAAATCCTTGCTACATCCTGAATTCCCTGATGCCTTTTAAATATACCTTGGGCGGCATCAAAATTTTGGCCATCCCAATTGTATTTCACCGTTAAGCTCAATTTTTCAAAATCTTTCCAAGCAAAATGTTTTGGTAGAATAATATACCCATTTTCCTTTTCCTCCATATCCATAAATATCAATTCATGTTGTTGCTCTAAAAGAAAAACCTTATCCGTTTTAATAATAGCCTTATCGTGAAATGTCCTTTCCAATTTAGCCAATTTCAATTCTGTTTTTTTCAAGGCATTTAGCAAGACCTTAAAATCTTCAAATGAATTTAAATACTTCACACGAATGCATGGGGTATTCTCATTAAACAATTTTAGACTGGCAAATGCCAAATCGAAAGGAAAATTAAATTTCGACTTCAATGCACGCTCTACCCTTTTAATAGTCTCGTAGCTATAAGTTTCATTCGTTTTAATATAAATGAAATTAGGTTTCTCTTCATATACTAATCCTCTGTAATAGCCGGGGTAATAGTTCTCCACCTCATACACAGCAACATCACCAAAATCAAAATTATTCAAATCTTTTACAACTTCCTCTTTTACAATATATCCTGTAATTTCCAATAATAATTTTTCCTTTTCCATAATATTCAAACTTTAGTCTTAATTTAAGAATAAATTATTTGAAATCAAAAAAATATAACAATCTCATAGTTGCAAAAAGGCATAAAAAAAGGTCCAATTTTATTCCGAAAAATAAAATTGGACCCACACATTCAACCAAAATTAAATACAATTACATGAACGAAGATGTTTTTCGAAACATGCTGGCATCCGATCCCCATCGGGACAAATAGCCCATAAATTTATCTACATATCCCTGTATCGAAAAACGAACATTTTCATCTTCGTAAACAGGATATAATTCGGGATTATTTTTACAATAATTCCACATAGTTTCTATTTCTTCAAGATCCCTTTGGGTAAATTCAAATTCTTGATTCGTAAGAATTTCCTCTGCACTCATTTTCGCAACATAGGATTCATAAATCAAAATTCTAAACACTTCTTTTAAGCGTTTGCTACAATCCAATGATTTCAAAGCAAACACCATAATCCCATTATAATAATGGTTTTCCTTTTTAAAAATGGAACTCAACAATGGATCTACAGCACTGTTATCCTTCAATTCTTCTAGAACCAAAGCAGCTCGATCTCGAATGTCGGAATCTTCGTTATCCAAAAGTGATATCAATACATTGGTAGCCTCTGTGCTACCAACATGACCTAATTCATCGATGGCATCTTTTACCAATTCCCATCCTTGACTAAAAATAATCCGTTTTAGGGCATCAATATCTTTGGAAGTCTTTTTTTGATTAATAATTCTCATAATAATAGCCTCCAATAATTCGAATCCTACAAAGTAGCATTCATAATTTAATAATATCTCTCTCCATCCTTTTAAACAAGGGGAAAGAATCTATAAATACTAATAATATTCTCTTCCGTTTAAAAGAGAGGAACAATAAATATATGAAAACTAACAAATAAAACAAAGGAAAAACATAATAATAGACTGAAAACAAACCAATTACTTAGTGTTTCAGCCTATTTACCCCATGCTAATTACTCCTAAAACTATTGCTATAGAATCAATTTCTTCCTCACTAATATCGAAGTTCGGAAATGACTCATTTCCAGAGGATAAAGTATAATAACCTTCTTGTGTAGAGGGTTGAGCTTTGCGAAGAATTAAACCGCTCGTTTTAGTCAATATAACATGAACCCTCCCCCATTGAATAAATCCTTGATTTTCTATCACCTTACAAATCAAAAGATCACCAGAATTATACGATGGACTCATATCATTTCCTTGAACACGTAATAGGCAATCGGCGTGCTCAAATTCAGGAAGCATATAGTGATCCAATATTTCTATTTCTGTATCCGTTTTAAAATAATCCAAAAAGCCTTTTTGAGATAAAAGTGGGACCATGTTATAGGAAAGTGAATACTGCTCATTGGACTCAGATACTGAATCAGATTGCGCAATATCCTGTGACTGAACGAATCCAACACCTTTAATTAGCCAGTTAAGTTGTACCTCAGGAAAAGCTGCGATAAATTTCGCAATATTAGCTTCTGTTAGCCCACTTTCCTTATCCAAAACACCCCTAGTTATACCAGTTAGTCTATAGAATTCACTCTTGCTATATCCCTTTTCTTTGATGAAATATAAAATACGCTCTTTGATTGACGACATTATTCGTGAAATATTTTTTAATTACGAATTTTATCGTTACGTTTGTATTGAATATATTGATATACAAACACTAATCGACAAAAATCACACACACTTAAAGATCAAATATAATGAAATAAGCTTCAGGAATCCATTCTTTGGGAAGGTTAAATGTCTTTTCCAATGGTAAGCGGTTCGCAAAATGTTCCTTACAATTTGTATTTTGATAACTATTTGTTGATATAGTATTTGTAGATGCATTCTACTAATGTGATAAGGGGACACTGTTACCAGCGTCCCCTTATTTATTTTTTAGAATAGTTAGAAGTAGGTCTTCAATATTTCCTCTACCAACAGAGGGTTAAGAGGTTTGTTTTTAAAATCTAAAATTTCTGGCATTTCTAAAGCCTTCTTCTTTTCATGTGGTGAAACAGAAGTTGTTAATACAATTATTTTAGTAAAGGATTTCACCTTTTCATCCATTTTGCTAAAAGCTTCCATAAAATCCCAACCATCTAAGCCAGGCATATTAAGATCTAAAAATATCAATTCTGGAATATCCTCTTTCTCCAAACCTGCAAGACTCAAATATTCTAAAGCTTCCTTTACACCTCTAAAAGTTTCAATATCATTTACACACCCCATTTTACGGATGATCATCTCGTGAAAAAAATTAGTAGGGTGATCATCATCAATCAATAATACCTTATTTATTCGCTTCCCCATACTGCTACTTTGGAATAGTAAAATAAAACTCGCTTCCTATATCCAACTTGGAATCAACACCAATAACTCCACCTTGCAACTCTACTATCTTCTTACATTGAGACAGACCTATTCCTGTTCCCGGATAAGCCTCTCTAGCATGTAGGCGCTTATAAATTAGAAAAATCTTTTCAAAGAACATTGCGTCAATACCAATTCCATTATCTACAATACAAAACTTCCAAAAATCCTTTATTTCTGTCACCTGTACATTAATTTCACAGGAACGGTCCTTAGATCGGAATTTCATTGCATTGTCAATTAATTGAGTAAATAACATTTCAATATCTTCCTGAAAACCAACAATCTCAGGTAAATCTTCCACATTAAAATCACAATGTACTAGTGGATATTTTTTAATCTGACATTCTATTACCTGAAAAAGAATTTCATTACAGTTTAATTTAGTTTTTTTCGATCCACCACCTATTCTTGAATAGTCCATTAATCCACTTACCAAATCACCCATTCTTTCTGATGCCTCCGAAACAAACCCCAAATACAATTTAGATTCTTCCGACAAACACCTAGCGCAATCGGACTTTAGCAAACCAGAAAAATTAGAAATAGTACGCAATGGCTCTTGTAGATCATGTGAAGCGATATAGGCAAACTGAGCCAATTCAGTATTAGATTTACGCAACCTTTTGGTTTTTTCCTCTAGATCTTCTCTCAGCTGCATCAAGTGATTCTTTTCCTCGTGAATGTCCTCCAGTAGATTTACATAAGCTATTTTTGACCGATTCAATTTCTCATTGGATTTCTTCAATTCCTCCAATTGCTCCTGTAGTTTCAGACTCATCCTTTGGCGCTCTGTTACCTCATGAGCCATGATCAACATCCCTTCTATTTTACCATCATCTCCTGCCGTAGCCAAATGATCCACTTCCCAATACCTCCTACCTTCAGGAAAATCCATTTCGTACAGCACCAAATCTTGATCCTTTCCGGCCAAAACAGCATCGTACAATTCCTTGTGTCGACTCATTTTGGGCAGGACATCATACCAACACTTATTAAGAACCTCCTCTGGATCTAACTCCAATACGAAGGCCATTTGCTTATGAATAAACAGAATTTTCATAGTGCTATCCAAAAGTAAATAACCAATGTTACGCTTTTCAACTAGAATGTCGAAAATATTCAAATCTCCTCTTATTGATTTGGTTGTAATCATATTTCTTTCTTAATCGTAAGCTGTGCTTTTAACAGTTTGATTTCTCCCTTCAATTCTGCCATTTTTAACTCTCGGTCGATCATAAGATCATTGATACGCTCCAATTCTCGCACCTTATCTTTCAATTTATTCTCAATACATTTCATGGGCGATATATCCATATCTAACCCTATCCAATTAGTAATCTTCCCAGTTTTATCAAAAATAGGTTTAGCTAAAAAAGAACAATATAATACCATTCCATTTTTATGAACAAATCGGCATTCACCATCGTAGGGAGCTCCATTTTTGTACGCGTTTTCCCATTTTTTTAATAAAGCATCGGCATCCTCAGGATGTATTGCTTCAGCCCAACCATAGCCCAAAGCATCACTATTGGTCATTCCTGTCCAATCTTCCCAAGATTCATTCATGAAAACAACTTTCCCTTCTGAATCACCAACCCATACAACATGTGGTAATGTCTCTATGATTTCTTTGTAAATTTGTTCATAACAGAAACCATTTTCTTCCTGATTAATTTTTTCATTCCCCATAGTTCATACTATTATCAACCTAAATAAAGCATGCAATACATCGAGTCAAATCCAAAATGATTTTCTCAGAATCCCTTACTAAAAGAGACCCTTTAACACCTAATTAAACAATACAAATCACAATAATCGAAATCCTTAGTAAAATTTAATAAACGGACCTCCTCAGAATAAAACTGAAATAATTTCTTAAGTGAATAAGACGAATGCAATAACTAATAATAAAATCTATCTAACTAAAGATAAATATAACAATAAAATATAATTCTTATCAAGATACAAAATATTTTTTCAAGCTACATATACAAGCCCCTGAACAACAAATATCTGAAGTGAAAAAAATAATCAATTCAAAAGGTTATCTGAAGCAAATTTATACCTGAAAAAGCACTTACAGGAAGCTATTTAACCGTATAATTTATTCAATGTTCAAATATATTCACCAAATCAATATCATTCAATAGTATTATTTACCTTTATTATTCAAAATATGGTGATAGGTAAAAACAATATATCACCCATTACTAACCCAACATGAAAGACCTAAAAATTTCTATTATTGGATGCGGAAATCTCGGATTATCCATCATTCAAGGTTTGCTAGATAGTGGGACCATTCCTGCTCAAAACATAACAGCGACAAAGAGAAATATTACCCCCATTTCACAACTAAAAGAAAGAGGAGTAATCGTGACATCTGATAACAAAAAAGCCGTACTGAGTGCGCAAATTGTTATCATAGCAGTTAAACCGTATAATGTGCAGCCCATTTTAGAAGATTTACAACCCGAATTAGAGGTCAGTAATCCAATTTTAGTTTCGGTTGCCACGGGGGTCACTATCCAAGAATTACAAAATTGGACTCAACTGGATCTATCATTTTTTAGAGCTATGCCAAATACTGCAACAGATGTTAAACAATCCATCACGGCCATTTGTCAGCAGGGAGCTTCTGAAAAGGAACAAGCACTAATTACAAACCTTTTTAAGAGTATAGGAGAAGCTATTCATATACCAGAAGACCTCATGGAGGCAGCTACCGTTCTGGGAGCGTGTGGAATAGCATATGTCATGCGTTTTATTAGAGCTATGATCCAAGGAGGTATACAAATTGGTTTTGACGCAAAAACAGCAAGCACTATTGTTAATCATGCTGTAAAAGGTGCTTCTGAATTGTTAATTACCCGAGGAGAACACCCTGAATATGAAATTGATAAAGTAACCACTCCTAAAGGCTGTACCATTACCGGACTAAATGAAATGGAACACAATGGGTTTAGCTCATCCCTTATCAAAGGGATTGTTTCTTCTTATCAAAAAATTGAAAAGTAGTACACATTCAGTTAACCCAATGGAGTAATTCCATTGGGTTAACAATTATTATTCTCACACACAAACCTAAATCAATACAACAATAGATAAATACAGTTAATTCAACAAAAAACAGAATTAATAAATCTAAATAATTAAAAATCACTGAGTTAAATTTAGAATTATATTTATTCAAAAAATATAATCTTCATCCATTATTAATATGCAATTTATACAAGAAGTCATTCAATTAAAAGAAACCAAGTTCATCGAATTTGCGAATGAATTGGATCATCTTTTGGCTAAATATTTTTGGGATAAAAACGATGAAAACGAATTAGCATTGAGCAATAAAACCGTGCAAATCATTGATCTTGAATTCGAAATCAATGAGCTTCAAATGGAATTAGAACAATCTTGATCAACGTCTACACCCTTTAAAATTAAGGTTCCCCCTCCTACCTCACTTCAACATACAGTTCAAAATCAACAGATTAGAAAAATATATAATGTAGATTTATTTGGTTTATTTTATAAACTAGTTTATCTTTGAATAAATATTAAAACTAATACAGCCATGAAATCAACGAATTTAACCGAACAAGAAAGCCTTCAAATCATTAAAAAGATGGTCGACAAAGCCAAGGGAAACGTTGGTGATGACGCCATATTTTACCTATTGTGGGGATGGTTGGTATTATCAGCAAGTATCATCCATTTCACCTTAAACTATATTGGGAACCCCTATTTTTGGTCTGTTTGGCCAGTATTAATGACTATAGGAGGTATTGCTTCAGGAATAATAGGAGCAAATAAAGCTAAAAAGCAACCTACAAGAGGATATATAGATAAATTGATGGGCTACCTTTGGGGAGGATTTATAATCACTTTATTGATTGTATTGTCTCAAGCGAGAATTTTTGGATGGAATTATGCATATGCTATCATGATTAGCCTATATGGCCTAGCTACCTTTATTTCAGGAGGAGTTTTAAATTTCAAACCACTTATTTACGGTGGAATTTCAGCTTGGATACTATCGATCATCAGTTTTTATGTACCCATGAATTGGGTAGTTTTATTAGTAGGGCTATCTATGATCACCTCTTATCTAATTCCAGGCTATATGTTAAAGAATAAATACCATGGCTAAAAAATTAGACCCCATCCTTCACAACGAATTGAGGTTATCCATTTTATCTTTACTCATAAGTCTCGATCAAGCCGATTTCAACTATTTACTGGAAAAAACAGAAGCTAGTAAGGGAAATCTAAGTGTTCAACTAAGTAAATTGAAAGAGATAGGATATATAGAAATTAATAAATCCTTTCGAAACAATTACCCCTATACGGAATGTAAAATCAGTTCAAAAGGCATAGCAGCTTTCGAAAAGTATGTTGCGGAAATTAGCAAATTACTAAACATCAATAAATAGGCTAAAAAGTAGCTTCCATAGCTACTTTTTAGCCATTCAAAGAATATCTATCCATATCAGGATGAAAAATCCATATCTTTATATTTACAACATAATAAATTGACTACGATGAAAAAAATAATACTGCCTATCAGCCTTGCTGCCTCCATACTATTCACCAGCTGTCTTGGCACCTTTTCGCTGACAAATAGCGCACTGGACTGGAACAGAGAAGCTACCAACAATAAGATTGCAAACAACCTACTTTTTATAGGATTGGCGGTTGTTCAATTTTATACGGTAACTATAGCCGTAGATGTACTCTTCTTGAATCTTCTAGAATTCTGGGACGGAAAGAGCCCAATGAACATGGTGGATGGTGAAATAGAACAACAAGTAGTTAAAAAAGGTGGCAAAACCTATCAAATCACTGCAACCAAAAACAATTTTGAATTACTGGTTTTGAAAGGTGAAAATGAGGGTGAATTACTCAACTTACGCTATTTAGAAGAAGATCAATCCTGGAATGCAATTTTAGAGGATGGTCAGAACATAAAATTATCCTCTTGGAAGGATGGTTTCTATTACGTACACACTCCTGATCAAGGAAAAATAGAAATTGAATCCAGTAGTACTCTCGCTGAAGGGTTAGAAAAAATAAAACAGTACCAGCAGTCTAGTTATTGCTTCAATTAACAACCAATCCCCTAGCCTAGTGGTAGGGGATTTTTTTTTACAACAGACTTAAATATCTATCCCTGAATTCCATCGGAGACATCCCACTTCGTTTTTTAAAAAATCGTGAAAAATAGGAATAGTCTTCGTATCCCAACTCCTCAGCCATTTGAGAAACCAGTACATCGGAATGAATCAATATACGCTTAGCTTCAAGCATAATACGCTCACTAATGATATCTGTGACTGTTTTATTGACCAGCGATTTGATAATCCTATTCAGATGCTTAGAACTCATATGCATTTGCTCTGCATAAGAACTAGGTGATTTATTGGTTAAAAACTGCTGATCAACCAATTCTTCCAATCTCCGCATTTTTAAAGCATATCCAGAATTAGCCTGATTTTCCAACCAGGTAGATCCCAAATAACACCTGGAAAGGTGTATGTAAATAAGATCTACAAGGTTGCCTATCTTCTGCCATTTCATAAGTTGACCTCCTTCATACTCTAAAAATATTTCTTGAAAGAATTTCTCAAGAGTATCGGTTTCTTTTGCCGACAAAAACACTAGTGGACTATTTTGAACTGAAAAATAAAAGGGAAAATTATCCACTTTCCTTCCTCCAAATTTCAATTCAAAAAATTCCCTTGAATGAAAAAATATATAGCCTTCAACATCGTGGGATAGTTCCCAATTGTGAGTAGCTCCAGGAGCCATTAGAAAGACAGAACCGGGCTTCACCTCATAGCTTTGGAAATCTATTTCGTGAACTCCAGCCCCCTTAGTAATGAGTACTACCAAATAAAAATCATGTTTATGAGGGCTGCTTACTTTATCCTTATGTAATGCAAGGTGTTTAGCGAAGGAATTCGCATAAAATTGATTCGACTGTTTCTCTTCACGAAACTGATCAATAGCAAGAATAGATAATTGACTCATACCTTAAAAATGTCCGAATAATCCTACAATTTACGTGAATACCATCTAAACAACAAAAAAGATTTTACAGACTTTTGCCTAAACAAATTACCACTATGACACGTTTTCAAAGTATAGTCGCCGAATCATGCCCAAATTGTCAAAAAGGGAAAGTATTTTCCTTCAATGGAAGTTTAATCCGTTTACAATTTCCAAAAATGAAGGAGCGCTGTGAGCACTGTAATTACACTTTTGAAAGAGAACCTGGATACTTTTTTGGAGCCATGTATATTAGCTATGGCCTTTGCTTTATGGAAGGTATTGTACTTTACTTAATCTCGAGGCTATTTATTGACAGCATATTCGACATCAGAATGCTTATACTAGCCATTTCTACAATTCTGATACTCTCCCTATACAATTTTAGACTCTCCAGAATTATTTGGATGAATATCTTTACAAAAAGTCCAGAAAAAAATCAGAAGTAATTAATAATAGAAGGTCTCATTCTTTTATATTTTGCTATTTTTCATTACTTTAGATAGCACTTGAAAAAATAAAAATGAATGAACTAATACAGAAAATAAAGGACCTACCCCATCAAGAGGTTGATTATAAATTTTTAAAATCATTTGTAGACTCCATTGATGTAGATCAACTGGATTTTCAAGATTTTTTACCAAAACCAAATACACCATTTGAATATGGAAGGAATATTCTAACCCTTCAACCATTCGAATGTGTATTACTCAATTGGCCTCCTGGAGTGGAAAGTGCCATCCACTTACACAAAGGTTTATTCGGCTTCGTTCTTGTTCTACAAGGAGGAATAAACAATCATTTTTATTTGGAAAAACCTGGTGAATTGACTGAATATGAGATTCAAACCTACCTTCCAAAAGGTATGCTCTATGAACCGGATGGAGCCATACATAAAATTGCCAATAATAGTAAAACACAAAATGCTGTTACTTTACATTTTTACTATCCCGCAATTGAGAATTTGGAAGGCATCCAAATTTATCAAGAAACTACTGGTAATATTGGTATTCTAAGTAAGCATGCCAAATCTGCTTGCTGGTCAGATGATCCCAAGCATTTTGACAGCATTCAATACAATGCCTTTAAATTCCTTTCTCTACAAGATCAATTTCAAAATAAATCGCATTTAATCCACCCGGTTTATCCTAAACCCAGCTCCGATAATATAAAGAAAATGAATAAGGCTTATTATAATGAACAAGCCTTTATTTATGATGAACTTGATCAAAAGAACTCCATTAGAAAAGCCTATACTGAAGGTATTGATAATTTAATTGCCTCTGATTTCAAGAACAACCCAAACACCATTCACAAGGTATTGGACATAGCTACCGGAACAGGACGAAGACCTATACATATAAAAATATTGAGCGGATTCAACTATTCCATTTTTGGGGTTGAATCTAGCGAAGAAATGGCTTTAAAAGCGGGACAAAAAGGTATTCCCGTAATATTGGCAGACTGGATCAGTTTTAATCTTCAAAAAGAGGCTCCCTTTGATGCCATCACCCTCTTATATGGGTTTGGGCATATTCCAAATATTGAAAGTAGAATAAAATTGCTCCAAAATATCAACCAACACCTAAAATTAGGCGCAAGCTTTTATTTTGACACCTTCAATATCAACAATCAAAATGAATGGGGGCCAACCTGCAAAAAACACTTTGAACAATATCGCCAACAAGAAAATGGCTATCAAGAAGGTGACATATTTTACAAAAGACTAGAAGGTGAAGAAATCGCTTTCCTACATTATTTCAACAAAGAAGAACTGCTAAACCTACTGGTTCAAACTGGTTTCGAGATGGAGTACTGCAAAATAATAGGTTATATAGATAATCCAGGTGAAGAACTAAACAACGACAATCAAGGCTTGTATTTTATTAAAGCAAAAAAAATAAATGAATGCTAAAGCGAAATCTGTTAATCTTTAGCCCATATTATCACATCTTAGTTTAAATGTGTAGATTAATGCTTTCAATTTTAAATAACCCTATTTTCATGAAAAGACTCTTATTTTTACCTGCACTTTTTTTCGCTTTACTTTCTTGCTCTGAAGACAAGGTTACTATTCAGGATAATCAAGAAATTTTAACAAGTGGCACCTGGAAAAAAACAGCAGTCACCTTTGACAAAGTAGTCAATGTAGATGTAAGTGGACCAGACGTAGAAAAAGCCTATATAAACGATGTAGTAGATTGTTTACTGGATGAAGTCTTCTCCTTTGAATCTAATTTTGACCTTGTTATAAACAATCCTGCTGCTTGTGACATGAATGAAAATAGCAACTTCAACTGTAATTGGTCCAAATTGAATTTTAGCACCTTTGCTTTCGACTCACACTGTGGTGGATATGAATCTCCTTACACCTATATAAGAGTAGTAAATGATACCATGGCTTACCTATATATGGAACAAATATTTTATGAATACCCTCACGATTCTTTGACCTTGGAATACGAATGGACCTTAATAAAGGAATAACAAAAAAAAGAGCTTACTACAAAGTAAGCTCTTTTTTTTTATGCAAATTTCAACTTTGCATGGTTGGAAATATAGAACATGCCGTATAGTTTACTCTTGTTTTTAATGGTAGAACTCACCTTAGCCACAGACACATCCAACTCCTTAGCGGTGGCTCTTAGTGAAGGAAATTCACCTATTGTTTTACCTTTGGCGTCAAAGACAAATACGGGAACGGCTCTCAATCTTAAGTTCTTCGCACTGTCCGAATGAATTTTCCGTTTTTCCTCGATTGACAAATGCTCACGACACCACACTATTAATTCTTCCTTTTCCATAAAGGCAACTGGGAATTTTTCCATAAATCTGATTATAAATATTATCTAATGTTATTCATGCACCAAAAATACTGTCTTTCAAACAATTGGACAATAACCAAAAACAAGTATTTATTACAATCACGGTATTCAGTGAGGCAGAAAAAAATAAGTGAAGCCTCCATTTGTGTATCTTTAGGCAATGACCAATATCATTATGAATACTTTGATATCCACTTTCCTAAGATTAAACTAATTCGTGGATTTTAATTGATCATGATTTTCTGCAATTGGTCATCCATTCTCACAAAATATATTCCTTTCGAAAATTCCGAAAGATCAATTTCTATAAATGTCTCCTCATCAAATTTTGAATTCGAATAAACTACTTCACCTATAGCAGTATAAATTTTGACCGTTTGTATTTCCTTTACAGCCTCAATTCTAAATTTTCCAGTTGATGGATTAGGATACAAACTCCATGTGTTTTTATCCAACTCTTCCTGTCCAACATTTGGATTGGCGCTAACTGCAAAATTATCAAATCCAACAGTGAGCCATTGAGCAGAAACATCGTTGCTTCGATATCTAAAACCTATATAACTTGCCTCAGAAGAAGCTGACAAATTGATATCAGTTAAAAGATGCCATATATTATCAGCATTATAGCTAGTATCTCTAAAGTCATATAGTAAAGTAACTGAAGAAGCTAAACTAGGATCCTGTGAACCATTCAAAAGATAAATGGCAATGGTATCACCCATCAAGGGAGTTGAAAAACCTGAAAACTTATATCGGGTAGAATCCAGGGTTCCTCCATTTGGAATAGTAAATTCAGGTGAAACATACCAATCATCCACCAAATTAACGCCAGTAGAAGGAGCATAGTCATGTGCAATATATCCACTTCCTTCATATCCATTCATAGAGTTTGTTTGCCATTCACTAAAATTATTTGGAAACAAATGGTATTCCGACCAATCCATAAGTTCAGTAGATGTGTTGAAACCGGAATAATAAGGCAAAGTAACTTGTGCCGTTGCGTTAAAACCAAAAATGATAACGACAAATAGTGTTAAGGTAAATTGTACAGATGTTTTCATAAATATAAATTGATTTATCAATTAGATGCTTTTTGAAAAAAAGGTTGCACGCATATAAATGAATAATCCTATTCCATTCGCTATCGCGAGCATGCTGCTCATGGCTGGTGCAACCAAATAACTAGATTTATTGATAAAATCAAAAAAGGTCCATTTCTTTCGAAATGAACCTTTCACACACTAATCCCGACCGAACAAATACTTTTGTTCAGGTTAGATCAACAGACCTGAATTTACTTTCAGGTCTGTTGATTTATTTAAAAAAAAACTAATTAACTTATTGCACTGTCAATTTAAAACTTTCAGATTTATCTGAGCTTTGACAAGAAAGGATATAAATACCCGTAGTTAGATCTGAACAATTGATTTCCACTTCATTTTCTGATTGAATCAATCGATCTCCTAATACTATTTTCTTACCATCTAAAGTGTATAGTTCTATTGTATACGTATTCAGATTCTCTCCTTGTAATAAATAATTCTCACCGATATGGTCAAGAGAAAGATCTGAATCTGATACTACAGCCAATCTTTTAGATGATGTTATACTAGGTAAATTCTTTTTTAGAAGCTCACCAACTGTTGGACTAAAATCCGAATTATACAAAAATGCGTTATAATCTGCATTGGCTCCAAAACTATGATCTCTACTTTCCGCAATGGATGGTTGAGACATTCTACCAAAATATGATGAAGTAGTATTCACCTCAAAAAGAACGCCTGATCCGTGAAGGTTAACCGGAATGGTTGGATCATATTCTGCCAATAGTATATCATCCTTTGGACCAACACCTCCACTAATAGTAGGATTCGGGAAATAATTTGATCCCCAGATAAACTTTACGCGGTCTTCATTATAACATACTGCCGGAGACCAATGAGCACCTCCAGTTACAATATTGTAAACATAAGGTGTCGAAATTGTACTAGGTCGAGTTACAGCAACAATATTTTGAGCATTAAGATCATGAAATACAACCGAAAAACCTTCCGGGTCCAATCCACCACTCAGATTGTGAGGTGTAGCTATTCTTGGTACATCTTTCGTATAATCCCAATAAGGCTTTTGAGTTCCAAAACCAGTAACCAGTGATAATGCAGGAGTTCCAGCAATAATATTACTAAACAAATCCTCTTCTACCTGTAAATCATTATTACCATCCATATAGGAAATATAGCATTTATCACTATTAGTACATACCGCAACATCTGCAGCGTGCCCAGTAGCAACCGTAATCGTATTACCGCTTGGTCCAGCATTAAAATCAAAAGACTCAGCCCAAACAGTTGCTCCATCTGACCAAGTTACAATCCCTCCATCACCGCTGTTAGTAATTGCATAATCTACATTTACATCAGTAAACTCAGAATAAATTGGTGTAGACGGATTAACTGAAGGAGACTGAACGGCTAATTGGAAAGTAGCGGCTGCCGGTGCCATCCAAGCCCCTCCAATTATTTCCCAAAGCTGTAGATACACTCCGTTATCGTCTATAAATACGACAGCAAATCTTGTCATATCTTCAGAAAATTCAACATCCGGATCCCATGCATGCGTATTTACGCCATTAACCCTTATCTGCTGAGGAAAAATAATACTTGGTGATCCACCTGTTCCATCAGCCTGAATATAAGCACCATTAGACCAGGCATTATACATATGATCCCATACATTTAAATCCAGTGAAGCTCCTCCGTATTGCTGATATGCAACACCGGTATGACGTACCATATCAACGCTACTTGAATAATTTGTCAATAAAACATCCCCGTATCCCGGTGCTGTTACTGTATAAGGTTGAGCTGACATCACTGCACTTACAGATAATGCCAAAAAAGAAAAGATGCTTTTTAAATTTGTTTTCATAAAAGTTTTATTAAAATTTTTAATTAGAAGGAACATATAAATAGGGCCCAAATAGATACTTCTATCATATTAATATTCTATGTGTTCAATCTTTAATTCCTACACAATGTATATTTTTATTTTTAACTTTTAATGTAGTGAATATTATTTTATTCTAACTTGTTAAATTTTAAACGATTCATTTATAATATGTTAAGATCCATCTTCGCGTGTGAAAAAACTATAAAAAAGTACATTTTTAATCACTGAAAACAGTGACTTTATAACACTTCTTATTCGAGCCTGATGCTCGTGGTCAAGAAGTTTAACCCAACTACCAAACGTAGCTAACAACAATCCTAAACATTGCCCAAATCAAAAAAGCACGACTTAAAAAAGTGATGCTTTTTACCGAGTCAACGATAAGATTAGAACCTACCTTACTAATACTATTTAGGCCGCCCCACAATCTCTTCCAATCCAAAGTCCAATCCAGAACAATACTTCTACTAAAAAAACAACCATGTACAAACCATACAAATAGTTTGTACATGGTTGTTTTTGTGGTTAAAAATTCATCAATAGACCTATTAATCATTTTACCATACCTTTATTACACACTTTGATTAAATTAAAAAATATCAATACTTGATTAAACTAGTTTTCATTATGATCGATATCACATTGATTCACCCAATCATCAATCATTTCACCATTGCACTTTTTTCTGCATCAGTAGTCCTGGATTTAGTTGCGAAGATTTCCCTTAACGAGAGGCTTCACTATGTTGCCTGGGTAAATCTTTTGTTAGCAGGAACAGCTACCACCCTGTCAGTAATCAGCGGATTGATTGCGGCCAATACAGTCTCCCACAACCACCAGGTTCATGAACTAATACATACGCACCAAACGATTGGTTATTTCGTATTGGCGAGTGTATTACTCCTTTTAATCTGGCGGATAGCACTAAAAGGAAAATACCCAATCAAAGCATCCTTATTATATTTGATTATTGGATTAACAAGTCTTGGTTTTATGTTGACAACGGCATATTACGGAGGAGAAATGGTTTTTAAACATGGTGTAGCCGTAAAAAATATATCGACAGACAAACAGGATCACAACCATAATTACGACCACGATCATTAGTAGGATAGGAGTAGATATTTTAACCATTGATCTGTTTGCAACGATGGATGACTGCGCAAAAGATGACCTATTATTTTTTTGATAGCGACAGCTCTTTCTTAAGAGAATTATATATTCCCTGTGAGCCTTCCGATCCAACAAGCCATAATGACACATGGAATTTTAACTCACGAGTTGTTTTTGGGGTCGTTCCGATTTATATTTTTATCCACTTAAACATTCCTCAAAGTCCGATTTTGAGTGAGGCGAATCAGCCGGAAAATGGATAAATTAAGATGTATCTTTAGCCATACCTTAGGCACAAGGCAACAAAAATTCTTGTATCACTTTTAAAATAAATCTAATTAATATCTTTACCGGCCTATCTAAAGGTGAAAATTATGGAGAACAATAAAATGCTAAACTTTATTCATGATGTATTAGAAAATATGCCAACTGACTGGCTGAATCTAACAACCCATCGACTAGATATTTATGATGAAAAATTGGCCAAAGTTCAATTCTTAGAGCAGTTTGAAAGCTTATTTAATGACAATAATTCAGAATCATCAGCACTAAGTGAATTACCCACTGCTTACGATTATATTCGATTAGGTCATCCATTATCTTGTGTACTAGAATGGGGAATTGCTAACTTAAATAATCTAAAACCACAAAATGTAATCAGTTTTTCATCCAAGACGGTTCCTGTTTTGGCTATTCTACGAAAAAATTTATTCGATAATAAAAGCACACAAATAATTTATATAGGTGAGTTACCAGATAATTTTGATGCTGACGTAGTAAAGAATATTTATGGTTATAAATTTGATTTAAAGAAAGTTGAGAATATTGAAGAGGTTTCCGAGTTTAACGGCAGTACCATTTTCATTGCACAACAAGACGATATTTGTAATTTTAATCTAACTCCAACTATTGACTTTTTTATCAGTGCTCACCCACAGTTTGGTAGTATTTTATTAGCAAATGGTGAACAAAATGAAAGTTATGTCTCAGAAATTCAGCATGTCCGAAGAAGAGAGACCATTTCAATGACGCCAGCCAATTCTCTTACCGTCTTAAATAGGCTAGTTGGAAAGTCTTCATCTGATAGTAAGAAAAGTAATGTCAATACAAACAAAACACTTGTCTTAGATTCAATTAAACAGATTACTGGTTCAAATACAAAGGCAGTAGTTGGCTCAAGTGGGCTATCTATTCAATACGCTATTGTAATGGGGCTAGTTCATCATGCACTAGAAAATCATAAAGGAAAAAATATCAAATTTATTGTTCCTCCAAATTGTTATGGTGGAACAAATGACCAAGCAAGACGAGTTGCTGCTTGCATTGAGAATGTTGAAGTTATGGATTTACCAGTTGATGGTGATAACGATATGGTTCAAAGTATTGATATAGTTTTAGATAAAATTGCTAACCAAGATGCTGTCCCTTACATCATCGCTGAAATCCCAACAAACCCCAGAGTTGAAGTTCCAGATCTTATAAAATTAAAAGATGCTTTAAGTAAGGAGCGTAAAACTAATAATGGTGAAATTGCGATCGATCCCGTTTTTATTTTAGATCAAACATTTTGTCCTAATGTACACTTTTTAGGTGAAGATGTAATACTCTCTTCGGTTAGGACCATTGCATATGTCAGTGGATCTAAATTTCCAAGTGGTGGTAAATGTACTGCTGGCTATTGTGTAGCAAATAAAAAATCTGAGGCTTTGATGGAAAAAATAGATTTGCATCTAAGACTTTGCGATAACGAGGCTACAGATCTCCAAATGGAAATATTAGCAAAGCAATTACCCTCCATGAATCAAAGAATTCAGGATGCCTATAAGAATACACGTGAATATGTAAACTTCATTAATGATACTTTACCAGCCGCAAAAATCAACTTTGTTTCAGAAGAATTGACGCAACAAGGATTTACTCCATCCGTATTTTCATTAGATCTTCCTACTAAAGGGAATACAGATGAAGAAAAAGAAAGGTATAAAAGGACGTTAAATCTTCAATTAATCAATTTAATGATCAATGAAATTCCCAATGAAAGTAAGTTCTGTGTGAGTTATGGGCAGTTAAAAGGATGTTATTGGACGATACCTGCAACATCTACACAAGGGACAACTAAGGAAGGCGACAAAGATTATATTGTACGTGTAGCACTGTCTCCTAATTTGGATTTAGAACTTCATAAAAAAGTCTTTTTAGATTTTGTTGGAAATATTTTACTTTGATTAAAATGGAAGAAAAAGAAAAGCCAAGACTTTCAAGATTAACTGCTATAATAACTCAGCTTCAATCCAAAAGAATTGTCACCGCAAAATATCTTGCTGAAAGGCATAAAGTAAGTGTACGGACTATTTACAGAGATATACGCACTCTCGAAAAATCAGGAATACCCATTGTAACCGAAGAAGGTAAAGGTTATTCTTTAATGGAGGGTTATCACCTCCCCCCCGTTCTATTTACAGAAGATGAAGCCAATGCCTTAATTACTGTAGAACAGTTGGTGATTAAAAACAAAGATCAATCGTTTAGCGAAAATGTTTCTAGCGCCATAGAAAAAATAAA
>MAAC01009586.1_pt1 | contig 54071 bp, 49 predicted proteins | sample 1115981 | NCBI WGS metagenome assembly MAAC01 (sample SAMN04961126, study PRJNA320927) | seawater metagenome | isolation source: sample BD02T64 sea water enriched with oil for 64 days | place: USA:Gulf of Mexico | collected 2013-07-27 | reverse complement strand
GAATTACATAAAACCCGTAACTTTGGACCTGCACTGCACAAATTTGGCACCTTACTCGGTGGTTCATTTGCTTGGTTAGACCAAAACCTCTTCGGTGGTAAAATGCCGTTTACTTGGCGTAACACGACTCCAGACTATGCTTGCTTAAAACCAGCGGCAGAGTGTGAAGAGCCTAATTACCCAAAACCGGATGGTAAAATCACCTTCGACAAACTCTCGTCGGTGTTTTTATCCAGCACTAACCACGAAGAAGATCAACCGTGTCATCTGCGTTTAGCCGATCCATCGATCCCGTTAGCTAAAAACTTACCGATGTACGCCGAACCTGCGCAGCGTTATTGCCCGGCGGGTGTATACGAAGTCGTGAAAGATGAAGAGGGTCACGATAAGTTCCAAATCAATGGGCAAAACTGCGTGCACTGTAAAACCTGTGATATTAAAGACCCCGCACAAAACATCACTTGGGTAACCCCTGAAGGTGGTGGTGGACCAAATTACGGAAATATGTAAATGATCTTGTATAACTCTATAGTTAAGTTCTAACTGGCTATGGAGTTATCGACGCCGGCGTTATTATTCCCAGCTATTTCTTTATTGTTGTTGGCCTATACCAACCGCTTTATGGGTTTAGCTGGGGTTATACGAGGTTTACATCAGAAAATTAATGACGGTAATAAAGAGCTGATTGCTCGCCAGATTGTAAGCCTACAGCTACGCATTAAATTAATTATCTTGATGCAAATTTTCGGTGTGTTGAGTATTACTTTTTGCGTTGCCGCGATGTTTTTCTTATTTATAGACTCGGCCTTTCTGGGGCAGTCTATGTTTATTACCAGCTTGGTGTTGATGATGTCCTCACTGGTAGTGTCTTTGTGTGAATTACTGATATCGGGCCATGCACTGAAGATAGAGCTAGAAGATATAGAATTGTAAGCTCACGTCATGGTAGCGCTACTATGGCTCCGTTGTTAGCTGGACTTTGGTGAACTCATCAGGTCGTGTAAAATACCGTTTTCAATATTATAAATCCAACCGTGGATATAGAGTTCCTCGCCGTTTTTCCATGCGTTTTTCACCGAGGTGGTGTCGGAAACATGATTAACTTGTTCCACAACATTAAGCTCGCAAAGTCGGTGAACCTTCTCTTTACCTGTTAACTCGCTTAACTCGGCTTGGTGTAAACGAGAGACGTCTTTGATATGGCCCAGCCAGTTATCAATTAGCCCGTGGTCCTGATCGTTTAAAGAGGCCTCAATACCGCCGCAACCGTAATGGCCGCATACGATGATGTGTTTTATTTTTAACACTTCCACCGCGTATTGAATAACTGAAAGGCAATTAAGGTCGGAATGAACCACCACATTAGCGATGTTTCGGTGAACAAATACCTCGCCCGGTGCTAGGTCAATGATTTCATTGGCGGGTACGCGGCTATCAGAACAGCCAATCCAAAGGATTTCAGGCTTTTGTAAGTTAGATAAACGTTGAAAAAAAGATGGGTCTTGCTGAGTAATCGAGTCGGCCCATTTTTTATTATTGTGAAATAAATGTTCTAAGGTTTCCATACGGCTATTTTTATTATCGATTCGATTAATTCTACCTTATCTTTTGCGCAAACTTTGTGTTTTATCGGATGAATGCCTTATTGATTGTCGCTCATCCGTTAAAGGTATATGCTTAAGTTTCACTAAACTTTTAGGAGGTTAGCATGAGTCACCATACATACAAACATATTGAAGTTACTGGAAGTTCAGAAGTAAGCTCAGACGATGCGGTACGTAATGCGGTTGAATCAGCCTCTAAAAGTTTAAAAAACATGGGCTGGTTTGAAGTGATTGGGACGCGTGGCCACCTCGTTGATGGGGTGGTTAAACACTGGCAAGTGACTATTAAAATAGGCTTTAGGTTAGAAGCCTAAGCAGCTATGTGACGAGTAAATGAGTGGCAGTAAGCAGATTGTCATTTTTTATGACCAATCGTGTCCTAGCTGTGTGCGCGATAGGCAGTTGTTTGAGCGCCTCGCTGGGAATAGGGCGCGATTGTTCTGTTGGTTCGATATCACAGGTCAGCAAGATGTTTTGTTACAGCGAGGGATTGAGCCACTGAATGCCTTGCGTGAGTTACACGTTCAAGGCTTAGATGGCAGTATTTACTCGGCTATAGAGGCTTATAGTTTGTTATTAAAACAAATTCCTTGGTTCTTTTTACTCGGGGTGTTCATCAACTTGCCATTAATAAAACCAATGCTTACCAGTCTGTATCGTCGTTCAGTCGATAAGCGCCTAGCCTGCGAGGGGCGTTTGTAATTGTTGCTTCGTGCCGCCCTGCTGATGACTGTTTACCTGCTGCTTGTTGTAGCGCCTGTTTTTGCCGTAGCGGAGGTTGCTAAGCCCGATATCTTGTTGCCGACGGTGTATCGTGTGCCAGATGATGCGGATGAGCATTGGGTGAAGGCGTACTGGGTGAGTGAAAAGCTTGATGGGATTCGTGCTTATTGGACGGGGCGGGTCTTGTTGACAAAACAAGGCAATGTTATTCATTCACCCGCTAATTTTACCAAGGCTTGGCCGCTAGTGCCGATGGATGGTGAGCTGTGGGTTGCTCGTGGCCAGTTTGAAAAGGTCTCATCTATTGTCCGACGGAAAGTACCGCAAGAGCTAGCATGGAAGGCTGTGCGCTTTATGGTGTTTGATTTACCTACGCATACCGGTTCTTTTAGTGAGCGGCTTGCAGCAATGAAGACATTGTTGGTGAATAGTGAAAACAGCACTCTGGCGATGATCGAGCAGCGACGGGTGAACTCGTTGACGGCACTAGAGCATTTGTTGGATACAGTGGTCGCAGCCAATGGTGAAGGCCTGATGTTGCATCGGCAAGATGCGGTGTACCAGCTGGGTAGAAGTTCGCAGCTGATGAAAATGAAAACTTATTACGATGCCGAGGCGGTCGTTGTCGAGCACTATCGTGGCAAAGGGAAATACAAGAACGACTTGGGTTCATGTTTGGTCAGAATGTCAGATGGTACGGAGTTTAAAATAGGCAGTGGCTTTAGTGATCAGCAGAGAAAAGACCCGCCCGCGATAGGTAGCATTATTACGTTTAAATACTTCGGCAAGACGGCTCGAGGGGTGCCAAGATTCGCCAGCTTTATACGGGTTAGGAAAGAGAGCGAGTGAGTGTGCTTAACTTTGTTATTAAGCTTTAAGTACTTTTCTCTAATAAGGGTATCAGTTGGCGACAGATTTTATCGCTGATCAAGGTTTGTGAGGCCAGATTTGGGTGTAAACCATCGTCTTGTAGCATACCGCCGGCATTGATAACTTCTTGAAGAATAGAGGGTACCAGTGCAACGCCCATTTCATCGGCTAATTGCTGATATATATGACAAAACGAAGTGCGGTAGGTATCACCATAGCTATTAGCGGTGTGAATACCGAGTACTAATGTTTCGGCACCCGCTTGTTGGCTACGCAGAATTAGCTCGCGTAGATTATCTTGAATGACCTCGGTCGGCACACCGTGTAAAGCATCGTTGGCACCTAATTCTATTAAAACGAATGTGGGCTGGTATTGCTGTAGTAGCGACTCGATACGACTTAAACCGCCGTAGCTGGTTTCCCCGCTAATGCTTTGATTGATGATGTTGAAGCTTAGTTGGCGTTGTTGTATATGCTGTTGTGCTAGAGATACCCAGCCGTGCTCAATCTCTAGCCCATAAGCGGCGGAGATGCTGTCGCCCAAGATTAAAATTGTTTGTGAATGAGTGTGCATTGGTCGGTGTTTAGTAAACGCCCCTAGGTCTTTGTTGCTGGAGTATATCAGTCGACATCGGCATGAGTCGGATTGTTGGCAACAAAGGTGGATGGGTGATGTATGGGGTGATGAAAATCGAGTATGATTTACGGTTATTAAATACCTACTCAGATAACAGCTAAATTATGAAAAGTTTGTCATTGCAAGATCAGCTACTGAAGGCTGGTTTAACCAGTAAAACAAAGGCGCATAAAGTAAATACGGATAAGCGTAAGCAGACCCAGCGCAAGCAAAAAAACAAGGTGCAGGTAGTCGATCGCGCGGCGGTGTTGGCCGAGGAAGCGAAGGCTAGGCAATTAGAAAAAGATCGTTTGTTAAATGAAAAACGAAATCGTAAGGCAGAAAAGAGACAAATTGCGGCGCAAATAGCGCAGTTGGTTAAGGCGAATAAATTAGCAAAGGACGATGAAGCGCCGGTTTTTCACTTTACCTATAATAATGAGATTAAATCTATTTACGTGCCTGAGAATGTGCGCAAAAGCCTTATTGCGGAGAAGGCGGTTATTGTTATGTTCGCTGGGCACTACGAAGTTGTACCGGCCGAGATTGCGCAAAAAATTGCCGAGCGCGATAGTAAACGAGTGATTTATTTACAACCGGACGAGGCTGATAAGGTAGATGATGGTTACGCTGATTATGCGGTGCCGGATGACTTGATGTGGTAGTGGATGCGGAGCAAATGCAGATTGCCAGTTGTCGGCGCTGGGTTGAAGAGGTTGTTGTTGGACTGAATTTTTGCCCGTTTGCTAAGCCGGTTATTGAGTCGGCAGGTTTGCAGTATCGGGTCGTAAATGAAACTTCATTTGAAGCCTGTTTGTTAGCGTTAAGTGATGAACTGCAGCGGCTAGAGGCTGACTCTAGCATCGAAACCAGTTTGTTGATTTATCCGCAGGGATTTGAGTCGTTTGATGATTATTTGGAGCTGTTGGCCGTTGCTGATGCGTTGATCGAAGATCTATCTTATGACGGAGTTTTTCAATTAGCTAGTTTCCACCCGGATTACTGTTTTGAAGGACAGCCCGTGGAGGATGCGGCCAATTATACCAATCGCTCACCGTACCCGATGTTGCACCTGCTACGTGAAAGTAGTCTGGAGGAGGCGCTAGCGACGGTCAATAACCCTGAAAAAATACCTGCGAGGAATGTTGAGTTTGCTCGTGCTAAAGGTATTGATGAGATGGCCGGTTTGCTAGAACGCTGTCGTTCTAAATAAGATTTAAGGTGTGTATATAAATAAAAAAGCCCAGCAGGTTACCGTGCTGGGCTTTTTTGTAGCCGTTGGCGTTTAACTAGCGGCTTTTTCAGCGGCTTCTCGGCTGAGCAAGTATTCATCGTAGTTGCCGTGGAAATCTATAATGCCAGCCGGGGTTATTTCGACGATACGGTTAGCGAGTGACGATACGAACTCCCTATCGTGACTGACGAAAACCAAGGTGCCATCATAGTTTTCTAAGGCTAAGTTAAGTGACTCGATAGACTCCATATCTAAATGGTTAGTGGGTTCATCCATTAATAAAACATTGGTTTCACCAAGAGTCAGCTTGCCGAATAATAAACGGTTCTTTTCGCCACCCGAGCAAACTGCTACTTTTTTATTAAAGTCATCAGATGAGAATAATAAACGACCTAGGGTCATTCTTACGACTTGATCATTATGGCTAGGTTTACGCCATTGGCTCATCCAGTCGAAGAGGGTCATGTCTACATTGAAGTCGCTGCTAGCATCCTGTGGACAATAACCTAAGGTTGCATTTTCTGCCCACTGAATGGTGCCGTGATTAGGGTTCAGTTGACTGATTAAGCAGCGTAAGAAGGTTGTTTTACCGGCACCATTTTCACCAATAACTGCAATGCGAGCACCTGCTTCGATGATCATGCTTGAGTGATCAAATAGCGGGCCATCTTCAAAGCCATGCCCTAAATCTTGAATAGTTACCGCTTCTCTGTGCAATTTCTTAATTTGAGTAAAACGAATAAATGGGTTTACACGAGATGAAGGTTTGATATCAGCGAGTTCAATTTTTTCTAAGCGTTTAGCTCTTGAAGTGGCTTGTTTAGCTTTAGAGGCGTTGGCTGAGAAACGACTAACAAATTGCTGTAATTCAGCCATTTGAGTTTTCTTTTTGGCGTTTTCTGACTGTAATAATTCGCGTGCTTGAGTTGATGCCATCATGAAATCATCGTAATTACCTGGGTAAATACGTAGCTCACCGTAATCAATGTCGGCCATATGGGTGCAGACAGTGTTTAAAAAGTGACGATCATGCGAGATGATGATCATGGTGCTTTTTGACTGGTTGATGATGCCTTCTAGCCAGCGAATGGTGTTGATGTCCAAGTTGTTGGTTGGTTCATCAAGCAGTAGAACATCAGGCTCAGAGAATAGTGCTTGGGCAAGCAATACTCGTAACTTCCAACCAGGGGCAACATTGCTCATCAAGCCATAATGCAGGTCTTGTGCAATACCGGCACTCATTAATAGTTCTTCTGCACGACTTTCTGCGCTATAGCCGTCCATTTCAGCAAATTCAACTTCTAGCTCAGCCACCTTCATGCCTTCTTCTTCGGACATTTCAGCGAGCCCGTAAATACGCTCGCGTTCTTGTTTAACCTGCCAAAGTTCATCGTGCCCCATGATTACGGTATCGACAACGCTATATTCTTCGAAGGCGAACTGGTCTTGGCCCAGTTTACCGATGCGCTCGCCGGGATCTTTGGAGACGTTGCCGGCGGTGGGTTCTAAATCGCCACCGAGGATTTTCATATAGGTTGATTTTCCGCAGCCGTTTGCCCCGATAAGGCCGTAGCGGTTACCGTTGCCAAACTTGGCCGAGACGTTTTCAAACAGTGGCTTGGCGCCGAACTGCATGGTGATATTTGCACTGATTAACATAATGAATGTCCGTAAAAAATATTAAAGTTGATGAGCGAGCGGTTAGCGATTGCCAAAGTTATCGGGGCGTTTTGATGGTTTGCTATTGTTGCTTTTAGAACGTGATGAGCGCTCAGCTGGTTTGCTACTAGGGCGATTTCTTGCCGATGAGTTGTTCGAACGAGGGCTCTTTTTCTGTGGGCGTGGGTTATTACGACCATTTCTAATCGGCTCGGGCTTTATGCTTGGATCGGGCTCATAACCTTCAAAGGTTACTTTAGGGATGTTGCTATTAATTAAGTGTTCGATACCTTTCAGGAGTTTAAGCTCATCAACACAAACCAGTGACATGGCTTCGCCTGAGCTGCCAGCGCGACCAGTACGACCAATACGATGTACATAATCTTCAGGTACATTAGGTAGTTCGAAGTTAACTACGTGCGGTAATTGATCAATATCTAAGCCACGAGCGGCGATATCGGTAGCGACTAGAACGCGGATATCATTACTTTTGAAGCTAGCCAGGGCTTTGGTGCGAGCACCTTGGCTTTTATTGCCGTGAATGGCGGCAGCGGTAATGCCGTCTTTATTTAATTGTTCCGACAGCTTATTGGCGCCATGTTTGGTGCGGGTGAAAACCAGTACTTGTTTCCAGTCGTTAGAACCAATAAGAAAGGACAGTAGCTCACGTTTACGTTTTTTATCAACGGGGTGAACAACCTGGGTGACTAATTCTGCAGTGGTGTTTTGTCTAGCGACCTCTATTAAAGCAGGATTGCTGAGTAAGCTAGTTGATAGCTGCTTGATCTCTTTTGAGAAGGTGGCTGAGAATAACAGGGTTTGTTTTTGCTTGGGCAATATCGCGAGGAGTTTTCTAATGTCTCTAATGAAGCCCATGTCTAACATGCGATCGGCTTCATCAAGTACTAAGATTTCTACCGAAGATAAGTCGACCGTATTCTGGCTAACGTGATCAAGTAGGCGACCAGGGGTAGCTACTAGGATATCTACACCTTTGCGCAGTTTTTGTTTTTGTGGGTTGATATTAACCCCGCCAAAAATAACGAAGGAAGACAGTGGTAAGTTTTGACCGTAATCGGCCACGCTATGGGCAACCTGTGCAGCCAGTTCGCGGGTCGGGGTTAAAATTAAAGCGCGTACTTTGCTGGCCTTGGTTTTAGGTTCGCCATGTTCCATTAAACGCTGTAACACGGGAAGCGTGAAGCTTGCAGTTTTTCCGGTGCCGGTTTGTGCGCCGCCCATGATGTCGCGACCTTCTAAAATAAGAGGGATAGACTGTTGTTGAATAGAAGTAGGTGTGGTGTAACCTTTTTCGGATACGGCACGGCATAATTCGGCTCTAAGGCCGAGGGATTCGAAAGACATATGTTTTCTCCTGGAGTCCAGCCGCCATCACTATATATATGGCACGGTCGAGGCGGGAGCTTGCTAATAACGTGGGGCAATTTTGATTTGCCGCATTGGGGAGGGAGTACCGACCGATCAGTACTGCCATTTGGAAGGAGGCATTATACCGGATGATTCTAGTGGGTAGGGAAAAAGGATTTGTGCGAAGAAGTAAGAAAAGAGTGTTTTTTTTCTTGGATTGATGTAAACTTTATTTCGCTACATACTCTACTGGTTTTTGAAAGATCTGCTCTTGTTAATTTCCTTGTAAGACTTGTAACACTTTTTTTAATTTTATTTTGAGGTAATTATCATGGCAACAGGAACAGTTAAGTGGTTCAATGAATCTAAAGGATTCGGTTTCATCACTCCAGAAGATGGCAGCAAAGATGTATTCGTACATTTCTCAGCTATCGCAAGCGAAGGTTTCCGTACATTAAACGAAGGTCAGCAAGTGAACTTCGACGTAGAAAACGGTCCTAAAGGACCTCAAGCGGTTAACGTTACTGCTTAGTTTCTATTTGTACGAAAAAAGCCCGCGACTCGCGGGCTTTTTTTTGCCTAAAATAAATGTTTGTGGACTTAGTTTTTTTCTTGTTGTTCGCTTGGTTTTATTTTATTGATGGTTTCGTTGGCAGTGGTGATCGACTCTTTGATATTGTTTTCAAGGGAGTCTTTTTGTTTCTGTATTGATTGTTTGAGTTCTTCCATGCGCAATTGTTCGTCAATTTCATATTTAACCGTTTTGACCATGCCTTGTGCGCGACCTAGCCAGAGGCCAATTATTCTGGCAACACGCGGTAGCTTCTCGGGGCCAATAACCACGAGAGCGATGATGCCGATGAGGCAAATTTCAAAAAAACCAATATCAAACATAGCGGTAAAACCTGAGTTAAGTGAATTTATGAGGTGGTCGGTGTCTCATGACTTGGTGGCAGTATAAGATAATGTAAGGAATCACACAAAGTGAGTGGGGTATTTGCTTGTTCAGTAGGTTGGCCGATATTGGTTTTTCTTGGCTGGCGGCTTGCGTGGAAAGCACTCAATGAGCGGGCATCGATGATCCATTCATAGCTCATGCTGTTGGGCTGTTTTATCTTTATGCTATGGATGGGGTGGCTGTGCCGATACGGCTGATGTTGCTTTCCTGTATGATGTTGTTTCTTGGTGGTTTTATCTGCCAAATGCGCTGCATTTACTTGGTTTATGCGTATGGCTTACTAGGTGAGGCTAAATAGTTTGCTTTTATTGTTTTGTTTATCTAGAGCTTGATCAAGGGAACCTCTGTCGGCCTATGAGTTCCAAGAGTTGCGGTTTATTTATAATGATGAGGATATTATGTCGATTACATTGACAAAGAGTGCTGCACTTCAGGTGCAGGATCAATTGGACAAACGTGGCAAGGGGTTGGGTTTGCGTTTAGGTGTGCGTGAGTCAGGCTGTTCGGGTTATGCGTATGTTATTGATTTTGCAGATCAGCTTGCGGAGCAGGATACGGTGATTGAGCAGCACGGGGTGAAGGTTGTGATCAACCAAGATTCCTTGAGTTACCTAGAGGGGTTGGAGTTGGATTTTGCCAAAGAAGGTATTAATTCGGCGTTTAAGTTTAATAACCCTAATGTTGTTGATGCTTGCGGCTGCGGTGAGAGCTTCACGGTTGATGGTGAGTGATTCGACGCTGCTTTAAAAGCAATCATTAGTTGATTGCCAGCGAATGCCGCAATCTGTAAACTACACGCTTTGTGATAGCTTGCTATCAGATAAGCTAATGCCGTGAATTTACACGGTTTTTTCTAAAATTAATTCTATTGTTGGAGTAATACTATGGCGCTTGAGCGTACCTTTTCTATCGTAAAACCAGATGCAGTTGCAAAAAATGTTATTGGCCAAATTTATGCTCGTTTTGAAAAAGCTGGTTTAAGCATCGTCGCGTCAAAAATGTTACACCTTACACGTGAGCAAGCCGAGGGTTTTTATGGGGTTCATAGCGAACGTCCTTTCTTTAAAGACTTGGTTGAGTTCATGATTTCAGGCCCTGTTATGGTTCAAGTATTAGAAGGCGAAGGTGCGATTCTAAAAAACCGTGAAGTGATGGGTGCAACTAACCCAGCTGAAGCTGATGCCGGAACTATTCGTGCTGACTTCGCTGACAGCATTGATGAGAATTCAGTTCACGGTTCTGATGCTCCAGAAACCGCTGCAGAAGAAATTAAATTCTTCTTTAGCGACGCTGAGTTGTGCAAGCGTACTCGCTAAAATAGACGTATGAGCTCAAAACAAAATCTGCTGGACCTTGATCGTGATGGCTTAGAGACCTTTTTTAATGACATAGGGGAAAAGCCATTTCGTGCCACGCAGCTTTTGAAGTGGATACACCAAATGGGAGTATCGGATTTTGAGCAAATGACTAATCTCAGTAAGGTGTTACGTTCACGCCTTACTGAGATGGCCGAAGTTAAAGTGCCTGATATCGTGCTTGAGCAAAAGTCAGACGACGGCACCTATAAGTGGGTGCTGGAGTTAGATGGTCAAAACCGTATCGAAACGGTGTTTATTCCAGAAGAAGGCCGCGGGACCTTATGTGTATCGTCACAAGTGGGTTGTGCGCTGGAGTGCACCTTTTGTTCGACAGGGCAGCAGGGTTTCAATCGAAACCTATCCACCGCAGAAATTATTGGCCAGGTTTGGGTGGCAGTCAGGGCGCTTGAGGGCAAGGCTAGAATCACCAATGTGGTGATGATGGGCATGGGCGAACCCTTACTTAACTTTAAAAATACCGTCGCATCCTTGAGTTTAATGATGGATGATTTCGCGTATGGCTTGGCAAAACGACGGGTGACGGTGAGTACATCGGGTGTGGTGCCTGCTTTATTACGTTTAGCCGACGTTAGTGAGGCTAGCCTCGCTATTTCCTTGCATGCGACGAATGATACCTTACGTGATGTATTGGTGCCGATTAATAAGAAGTATCCGATTGCCGAGCTATTGGATGCCTGTAAATACTATATAAAAGACGATAAACGTCGAAAAATCACCTTTGAATACGTAATGTTAAGTGGAATTAATGATTCGGTTGAAGAGGCGCATGAGTTAGCTAAGTTATTGCAAGACATTCCCTCAAAAGTAAACCTAATACCCTTTAACCCATTCCCCAATACCCAATATAAGCGTTCGAGTAATAATGCTATTCACCGTTTCACCGATGTCTTAAAAGAGGCAGGTTTGGTGACGACCACGCGTAAAACTCGTGGTGATGATATTGATGCGGCTTGTGGTCAATTGGTGGGTAAGGTGAAAGATAAAACAAAACGGCAGTTGAAATCACAACAGGATGGTCGTAAATGAAGAAATGGAGTTTTCGTTTAGGCGTTGCATTGAGTATGTTGTTGCTCGTTGCTTGCCAGCCACAACAGGTTAAGCAAGGTGCCTCGGCTATTCAAGGGGCGGAACAAAGTCCTGCGGGCGTTTATGTGTCGCTTGGAGTCGAGTACATGAACCGAGGTATGTATGACGTGGCGCTGGAAAAATTAAAAAAAGCCCTTGTTGTCGACCGTTCTTCGAGTGATGCGCATAATGTTCTCGCCGTGCTCTATGACCGTTTGGGCGAAAAATCATTAGCGGGTGAGCACTATGAAAAGGCGGTGCGCTTAAGCCCGGTTAACTCTAGTGCACAGAATAATTATGCACGTTATTTATGCGGCATTAAGAAATTTGACTTAGCCGACCAACACTTTAATTTGGCGCTTAGAAACCCGCTCTACAAGTCGCGGTTATTGGCCTTAACGAATGCGGGCACCTGTGCTTGGACCGGCGGTCGTGTAGAACAGGCGGAGGCGTATTACCGAACGGTATTGCAGCGTAATAAACATTACAGCCCAGCCTTATTGCAAATGGCAAAACTAAAGTTTGAGCAGCAAAATTACCTGTCTGTTAGGGCTTATTTACAGCGTTTCAGAGCGGTAAATAAACATACACCCGCGTCCTTATGGTTAGGGATTCAAGCGGAAGATCAGTTGGCAAATAACAATGCGGTGGCGAGTTATGTTTTACAGCTAAAGCAGTTATATCCCGATTCACATGAATTGGGTTTGTTAGAAAAAAGTAAGTTCAATTAATAATTAAAGTTTATGAGTAAAAAGTTACAGGCGATTCGTGGCATGCACGATATTTTGCCCGATAAGACGCCGTTATGGCAGATGTTGGAAAAGGCGATGTTTGATGTTTGCCAGCAATATGGTTACCGTGAAATACGCATGCCGTTGGTGGAAAGCAGTGATTTGTTTTGCCGTTCTATCGGTGAAGTCACCGATATTGTAGAAAAAGAAATGTATACCTTCGATGATCGTAATGGTGATTCATTAAGCCTGCGACCCGAAGGTACCGCTAGTTGTGTGCGCGCAGGCCTCGAACATGGTTTGTTTTATAATCAAATTCAACGTCTATGGTATCAAGGGCCGATGTTTAGGCATGAGCGTCCTCAAAAAGGGCGGTACCGGCAGTTTCATCAGATAGGCATCGAGTGTTTTGGTATGTCGGGCGCAGAGATTGAGGCTGAAGTTATCCTGATGTCTTATCGCTTGTGGAAAAAGCTAGGTTTGATCGATGAATTAAAACTAGAAATTAATTCCCTAGGCACCAGTGACGAACGTGCTAGTTATAAAAAAGTACTCGTTGAGTATTTTGCGCAGCAGCCGGAATTACTCGATGAAGACAGTACGCGTCGACTGAAAAGTAATCCCTTACGTATTTTGGACAGCAAAAATCCGGCGATGCAGGCCTTGATTGAAGCAGCTCCGCGTTTGATTGACTCAATTGGCGATGAGTCGCGCCAACACTTCGAACAATTACAGGCATACTTACAAGATGCCGGAATTAGTTTTAGCCATAATCCTCGTTTGGTTCGTGGTTTAGACTATTACTCGCACACGGTGTTTGAGTGGGTCACCAGTTCGCTAGGTGCGCAGGGTACGGTATGTGCGGGTGGGCGTTATGATGGACTGATTGAGCAATTGGGCGGCAAACAAACGCCTGCGGTTGGTTTGGCGATGGGCGTTGAGCGTTTAATCTTATTGTTAGAGCAACGAGAGTGGTCAACTCAGCAACCGTTGGCTTATATTGTTTATCAGGGTGATGACGCACGGCAACAAGCCATGAGGTTGGCAGAGACCTTACGTGATGAGCTGCCGGGTCAAGGCATCATCTTGCATTGTGGTGATGGCAGTTTAAAAAGCCAATTTAAGAAGGCGGATAAAACGGGGGCGCAATTTGCACTCGTTATTGGCGAGCAGGAAGTTGAACGTGAGGAAGTGGGTGTTAAGTATTTACGTGAGCGCAGAGATCAACTGCAATGCCCGCAAAATGAATTAGCCTCATTATTAAAAAATAATAGTTAAAACGGACAAAATAATGGATGCATATCAAACAGAAGACGAACAAGTAGAAAGCATTAAAAAATGGTGGGCAAAAAATGCTAGTGCCGTGATGCTGGGTGTGGGCGCGGGTCTGTTGGCTATTTTTTCGTGGCAGAGCTGGAATGCGAGCGAACGTACGCATACCTTGGAAGCATCGGATATTTATCAGGAATTGACGGCGGTTATTAAAGAAGCGAAATTTGAAACGGCAATCGTTTTGGCGAATCAAATCGATGAATCTTATAGTGATACGCCGTATGCGGCGTTAGCGGGCTTACAAAAAGCTAAGGCGCTGTTGGAAACTCTGGAGCGCAAAGCGGCGGTTGCCACCTTGGAACAGGTCGCTAACGAGGCGGGTAATAGTTCGTTACAGCATATTGCCCGTCTGCGTTCGTTCAGAATTCGTATGGCTGATGGTGAGATGGAAGGCGTTATCAGCGATATTGATGGGGTGATTAATGAAGAAGCAGGGCTTAATCCTGGCGAATTTTTGGGCCAGTATGAAGCGCTGAAAGGCGATGCTTATCGCTTGCTTGGTAATGTGGAAAAAGCGCGGAATGCTTATATTGCTGCGTTGCGTTCGGCCACTCTTGAGCAGCGCTTATTGCAATTAAAACTGGATGACCTTGGGCCACCACCGGCGAGTTTTGCTGGGGTAGCGAATAATGAAATGCAGCCAGAGTCTGAAAAATGAGTCGTTTTATTTTAATTGTATTGCCGCTGATGTTATCGGCCTGCGCTAGCGTGGTCGATACCACCAAATCGGTGGGGAAGTCGTTAGAAGCGGATATCATCGATATGATGAGTTACTCGGACGATAATGAGTCGAAGCCGCCGCGTGCGTTGCAAGAGATCAGCGCTGAAGTAAGTCTGACCACGGTTTGGCGTAGTAACCTGGCGAAGGCCAAAGAACAGCGTTTTTCAAAGCTGCAAATGGTATTAGCGGATGACACAATGTTCGTGGCTAATCAGCAAGGCGATGTGCTGGCTTTAGATCAAAGCAACGGTGAACTACAATGGGCGGTGCAAACAGGCCTGCCAATATCGGGTGGTTTGGAGCTGGGTTACGAGAATTTGTTTTTCGCTACCAATGATGCCGATGTGGTGGCGCTTAAATTGAATGATGGCGAGACCTCTTGGACCACTCAGGTTTCTAGTGAAGTCTTATCGGTACCACGTTTTTCCGATGGTTTTTTGGTTGTGCGCAGTATTGATGGCGCTATTAATACCCTAGATACCAGCAACGGTCAGGAAGTTTGGTCGTATATTAGAGATGTGCCGGCACTTAGTTTGCGTGGTACCAGTTCTCCGGTGATTAAAAGCGGTGGTGTTATCAGTGGTTATGCGAATGGTAAATTAGTCGTGTTGCGGCTGACGGATGGTATGCAAATTTGGGAAACCAGTGTCGCTGTTCCGCGCGGTCGTGGTGCCTTGTCACGGATGGTGGATGTGGACTCAGATCCATTGGCGGGGAGTCGCTTTATTTATGCCGCAACCTATAATGGCGGTGTTGCCGCAGTCGATATACGTTCAGGGCAAATTGCTTGGCGCCGCTCGGAATTATCATCGTATAAATCAATGGCGGCTGATTGGGTGTCATTATTTGTGGTCGATGTGAATAACCATATTTGGTCGGCAGACCAAACCACCGGGGCTATTAATTGGCAGCAAGAGAGTTTAGAAAATAGGCGTTTGACCGCCTTGGTTAGATTGGATCAATACCTGTTAACGGCTGATTATGCCGGTTATCTTCACGTGTTGTCAGCTGCCGATGGGCGTTTAGTGGGGCGTTTAAAAGTCAGTGACAGTGCCATTAACTCAGCACCTCTAGTGGATGGTGAGTTTATCTACGTAAAAAATATCCAGGGTGAAATAACTGCCCTACGCTTAGCAGCGTTAAACTTAACGGACGTTAAAGAATAAAATATGTTACCTGTAATTGCCCTAGTTGGCAGACCCAATGTTGGAAAATCCACCTTATTTAATTATCTTACGCGTACCCGAGATGCGTTGGTTGCCGATTACCCCGGATTAACGCGTGATCGCCAGTATGGCTTGGTCAAGCGTGCCGATATCAAATCACTGGTAGTGGATACCGGTGGTATTACCGCAACCTCAGAGGGCATTGATGGGGTGGCCGTAGAGCAAGTTCAGCGCGCCTTAGAAGAAGCTGATGTGGTGTTGTTTTTAGTGGATACACGGCATGGTATTCACCCGATTGACGAAGAGATTGCCAGCAGTCTACGTAAGCAGGGTAAACAAGTCGTATTGGTGGCGAATAAGACCGATGGCTTGGATGCTAATACACATATTGCAGAATTTCATAAGATGGGTTTTGACAAGCCTTGGCCGATTGCCGCAACGCATGGGCGAGGGGTTCTGGAGTTATTGAAACACGTTTTAACTTTGCTACCAAAAATTGAATCATTCGATGATACCTTGGCCGGTGGCGGTATTAGGGTCGCAGTTATTGGGCGACCTAATGTGGGTAAATCAACCCTCATTAATCGCTTGCTGGGTGAGGAGCGGGTTGTCGTGTTCGATCAGCCGGGAACCACACGAGACAGTGTGTTTATCCCTTTCGAACGAGATGGTCAGGAATATACCCTGATCGATACGGCCGGTGTGCGTCGTCGCGCTAAAGTATCGGAGGCGGTAGAGAAATTTAGTATCGTTAAAACACTACGGGCTATCGATGAAACGCACGTGGTGATTTACATGATTGATGCGAGCGAAGGTGTTACCGACCAGGATGCCAGCTTGTTAGGTATGGTCTTGGAAACAGGGCGCGCCTTGGTTATCGGCTTGAATAAGTGGGATGGCTTAAGCGAAGATCAACGAGAAAAAGTGCAGCGGCAGATTGATGTGAAACTGAGCTTCTTAGAGTATGCTGAGCGCTACTTTATTTCAGCCTTACACGGTAGTGGCGTGGGTAAGCTATTTGAGTCGATTGGTGCTTTATACCGCTCAGCAATGATAGATATGTCTACCCCACGGCTAACAGAGATTTTGGATCATGCCATTAGGGCGCATCAACCGCCATTGGTCGGTGGTCGCAGAATCAAATTGAAATTTGCTCACCAAGGTGGACAGAATCCCCCAGTGGTGGTGATACACGGTAATCAGACCGTTTCGGTGCCTGGTAGTTATAAACGTTATTTGATGAATGCGTTTAGAGAAAAACTGGGCTTGGTGGGAACGCCGATTAGGGTCGAGTTTAAATCGCCGGATAACCCTTATGCGAAAAAGAGCCGAAAATCGGCGACTAATATTGCCAAGGGCAAAGAAAGTAAAGGCCTAGATAAAAAACGAGGTAAACCCAGCAAACACCGCTAAGGCCTTATTTATCTTTACAGCCTTTGTCCTGCTCGGGCTTGGGCTGTAATTTCACAAAGTCACCTGCCACCTTAAGTTGTTGCAACTCAGGGTATTTCTTGGTGCGTTTCTTCAGGCTATTACGGATCGAACGGATTAAAAAACGGGTGTCGCTATTCCACGGCAACTCAAATTTGTTATCGCAGTGGCTGCAAGTGAACACGGCGGTACTGCTATCATGCTCTACGTTGGTGATCGTCCAACAGTTACAGTGGGTGCATAGGTCTTTTAGTTGCATATCACTCCTTATTCGTCGCTTGTATGTGTTGCATATAGTCGCTAATAAATAAGCTTGGGTCAACTTTGCTGCGATTGAGGTAGACGTTCCAATGCAGGTGTGGGCCGGTGACTCGGCCGGTTGCGCCGACTTCGCCAATTTTTTCACCTTGCTGTAGTTTGTCGCCGATTTTAACCTGCGTTTTACTTAAGTGAAAATAACCACTAATCAGCCCTTGCCCATGATCGAGTAAGATCGTATTGCCGTTAAAGAAGTAATTGCCAACATCAATCACGGTGGCATCCGCTGGGGCCACAACATCGGTGCCCGTTGGCGCTGCGATGTCTAAGCCGCTATGCGGTTTTCTGGCTTGTTTGTTGAAGTAGCGCTTGAGGCCAAATGGGCTGCTCAGACGACCCTGGGTCGGTAAAATAAAATCAACCGTAGGTGTTTTTTCACTCCAAGTGGCGAGTGCGCTTGATAGGGTCTTTTTTTCTCGGCTGATGCGCTCCATGTCCAAGGGGTTGGGGTTAATCATGCGTTTATTCTTCGGCGTTTTTTTCAGCGTAATATATTGTGCGGGGTAATCTTTTGCTTGTAGCTGGAAGTTGATGGGGCCTGATTGCAACATAAGCTGCTGCTCGCCAGGTTTTGCGGACAAAGGAATACCGATGATTGCGAGCCAGCGTGAGCCTTGTTGCACGCTGAGGACGCGCTGCTGCTGGTAATGAATCAGCGGTGATTCGCTGCTGAGTGGAATAATGGCGATGCCACCCGGTACTCGCTGTTGTTTGGGGAAGGCGTGAGCGTTTACGCTGAATGCAATAATACTGAACAATACACTAAATTTAAGGGTTTTCATGGCTACCTTCTAGGCGTGTTGATAACACCCCATCACTGAGTTGAATGTTAATTTCATCACCTATATTAACTTGTTTAATGCTATTGATGATGCGGTTATCGTGGGCTTGTTTACTGATGCTATAGCCCCGCGATAGAGTGGCTAAGGGACTTAGTGTTGCTAAGCCTTTATGGCAATTGGCGAAACGCAGCCTTGCCTGTTGTAGGCTGTTTTCGATCGCCTGCTCTAAGCGGTATTGAATGGCGCTGATCGATTGTTGGTTGAGGTGAATTTTAGGGGTTGGGCTGCTGTCATGCAATCGACTGCTGAGTTGGGAAAGACGTAGTTGTTGCTGTGGCAGAAAACGCTTCGGCGTTTGTAATAAACGGGCCTGGCAATCATCTAAGCGTTGTGCGTGTAGCTGTAATTGAGCGCCGGGGTGGCTGCGGTGCAAGCGGTGCTGTAGGGTGTTTAATTGCTGTGTTTTACTGTCCAATTCGGCCTGTAATATAGCGCAGAGTTTCTCCTCTAAACGCTGGAAATTATCCAGCCATTGCTGCTGTTCTGGGCTGATTATTTCCGCAGCAGCAGATGGTGTGGGGGCGCGCAGGTCTGCAACGAGGTCGGCAATGGTGAAGTCAACTTCGTGACCAATAGCGCTGATAACCGGTAGCTCAGACTGGTGAATAGCGAGAGCGACGATTTCTTCATTGAAGGCCCATAAGTCTTCCAGCGAACCGCCGCCCCTGGCTAGAATGAGCACCTCACAGTCTTTGCGTTGGTTGGCTAAAGCGAGTGCATCGACGATTTCATGTTTAGCCATTTCACCTTGTACGCTTACCGGATAAATTAAAACCTCCATGGCGGGGAAACGTTTGTTTAATACACTTAGTATATCGTGCACCGCCGCGCCGCTAGCCGAGGTAATCACCCCCACCTTTTTGCTTAATGTCGGCAGTGATTTTTTGTGCTGGGGCTCATATAGGCCTTGTTCAGCGAGTTTGCGTTTTAAACGTTCAAACTGTAGGCGTAAAGCGCCTTCACCTGCGGCCTCCATATGCTCGGCGATAAGCTGGAAGTTTCCTCTAGGTTCATACAGGCTCACGCGTGCTTTAAGTTGTACGCGGCTACCATTACTGGGGGTGAAGCCAATTTTTCGCAGCTGAGCGCGAAACATCGCACATTGAACCTGAGCTTTATTATCCTTCAAGGTGAAATAGATATGGCCTGATGCCGGGCGTGAAAGGTTCGATATCTCACCTTCAATTTGTAGGCTTAGAAAGTGACCTTCAAGGACTAAACGGGTTTCTCGGCATAACTGAGAAACACTATAAATGTGTTGATTATCGAGCATAGGGTCGAGAACAGAATCTATTAGATGATAAATAGTTGAGCATACCTTATAATGAGCTGCTTTTTCTACGACAAACCCAGATAATATGAGATTCGAACAAGAAGCCTTAACATTTGATGATGTTTTGTTAGTACCGGCTCATTCAACGGTACTGCCTAGAGACGTCAGTCTGAAAACCCAACTCACCCGCGGAATTTCGTTAAATATCCCGGTGTTATCTGCGGCGATGGATACGGTGACCGAGGCGCGTTTAGCGATTGCGCTGGCGCAAGAAGGTGGTATTGGGATTATTCATAAAAACATGACCGCCGACAAACAAGCGCTTGAAGTTTCTAAAGTAAAGCGTTTTGAAAGCGGAGTGGTTAAAGACCCGATTACGGTATCAGCCGATACCACCATACGTGATGTGATTGCTTTAACCCGTCAGCATAATATTTCAGGGGTGCCGGTGGTCAATGGTGCTAACTTGGTCGGTATCGTCACCAGTCGTGATTTGCGTTTTGAAACGCATATGGACGCCTTGATTGAATCGGCGATGACCCCGAAAGATAAATTAGTGACCGTACTAGAAGGTGCCAGCAAAGATGAAGTAACCGGCTTATTACATAAACACCGCATTGAAAAAGTGCTGGTGGTTAACGATAAGTTTGAACTGCGCGGTATGATCACAGTTAAAGATATTCAAAAAGCCAAAGATTATCCGCAAGCGTGTAAAGACGACCAAGGCCGTCTCCGTGTCGGTGCTGCGGTAGGTACCGGCGAGGGAACAGCAGAACGTGTTGCTGCCTTGGTTGAAGCAGGCGTTGATGTGGTGATTGTTGATACCGCTCACGGGCATTCTCAAGGGGTATTGGATCGGGTTAGCTGGGTAAAGAAAACCTACCCTAACTTACAAGTGATTGGCGGTAATATTGCGACCGGTGAAGCGGCGTTAGCCTTAGTTGAAGCGGGCGCAGATGCGGTTAAAGTAGGTATCGGCCCGGGTTCTATCTGTACTACACGTATCGTTGCTGGTGTCGGCGTGCCACAAATTACTGCGGTCGATAATGCCGTGCAAGCGTTGAAGGGTACTGGTGTTCCGGTTATTTCAGATGGCGGTGTTCGTTTCTCGGGTGATGTTGCTAAGGTGATTGCAGCGGGCGCTAGCTCGGTTATGTTGGGTAGCCTATTAGCGGGTACCGAAGAAGCGCCGGGTGAGGTTGAATTATTCCAAGGGCGTTCTTATAAAAGTTACCGTGGTATGGGCTCTTTAGGTGCCATGTCTCAGCAAGAAGGCTCTAGTGATCGTTACTTCCAAGAAAGTAGTGAAACAGAAAAATTAGTACCAGAAGGTATCGAAGGCCGGGTTGCTTACAAAGGAACCATGGTGAGCATCGTGCACCAAATCGTTGGTGGTTTACGTGCCAGCATGGGTTATACCGGCTGTGAAAGCATCGATGTGATGCAGCATAAGGCAAAATTCGTTCGTGTTAGCAGTGCCGGTATGCGCGAAAGCCATGTGCACGACGTGACCATTACCAAAGAAGCACCTAATTACCGCATTGAATCATAGCAAAGAGGTTTAGTTTGAAGACACAAGACACTGGGGATATCCATTCTCATAAAATTCTTATTTTAGATTTTGGTTCACAGTACACCCAGCTTATTGCTCGACGTGTACGAGAAATTGGGGTTTATTGTGAGATTTATCCATACGACGTAGAAGAGCAAGCGATCAGTGATTTTAACGCCAACGGTATTATTTTATCGGGTGGTCCAGAAACGGTGACTGACGGCAATGCGCCGAAAGCTGCTGACGTTGTTTTTGAATTAGGTATTCCTGTATTGGGCATTTGTTATGGCATGCAAACAATGGCGGCGCAAATGGGCGGTCGTGTTGAAGCATCGGAGCATAAAGAATTTGGTTATGCCAGCATTCGAGCCCGTGGTCATAGTGAATTATTAAAAGATATTGAAGACCACGTAACGGCAGAAGGCTTTGGTATCTTAGATGTATGGATGAGTCACGGCGACAAGGTGGTTGAATTACCGGATGGCTTTAAGCTTATGGCGAGTACCGAGAGCGCACCGATTGCCGGCATGGCAAATGAAGATAAGCACTTCTATGGATTACAGTTCCACCCTGAAGTCACTCATACCAAACAAGGTGGTCGAATCTTGGGGCGTTTTGTTCTCGATATTTGTCAGTGTGAAGCGCTATGGACCTCAAAAAACATTATCGATAGCAGTATTGCTGCAGTACAAAAACAGGTCGGTGATGAGCAAGTCATATTGGGTTTATCTGGTGGGGTTGATTCCTCAGTGGTGGCCGCTATGCTGCATAAGGCGATTGGTGAACAGCTTATTTGTGTGTTTGTTGATACCGGTTTGTTGCGTCTGAATGAAGGCGACCAAGTGATGGCGATGTTTGCCGAACATATGGGTGTTCATGTTATTCGTGTTAATGCTGAACAGCGTTATCTGGATGCACTTGAGGGCGTGTCGGATCCAGAGAAAAAACGTAAAATTATCGGTAATTTATTCATTGAAATATTTGATGAAGAGTCAGCCAAATTAAGTAGCGCTAAATGGTTAGCTCAAGGCACTATTTACCCCGATGTTATCGAGTCGGCTGGCTCTAAAACGGGTAAGGCGCATTTAATTAAATCGCACCATAATGTGGGTGGTTTGCCAAAGGATATGAAACTGAAATTGGTTGAGCCCTTACGCGAATTGTTTAAAGACGAAGTTCGTCAAATTGGTGTTGAACTCGGCTTGCCAGCCGATATGGTTTATCGTCACCCGTTCCCAGGCCCCGGTCTGGGTGTGCGCATCTTGGGTGAAGTGAAAAAACAATACGCTGACTTATTACGCTTAGCGGATGATATTTTCATTAGTGAATTGTATAAACACGACTTATACCAAAAAACTAGCCAAGCCTTCGCGGTCTTTCTACCGATAAAATCCGTAGGGGTAACCGGTGATGGTCGTCGTTATGAGTACGTGATTGCGCTACGAGCAGTTGAAACCATTGATTTTATGACCGCACGATGGGCGCACTTACCTTATGACTTCTTAGGTCATGTATCGAATCGTATTATTAATGAAATATCGGGTATTTCTCGGGTTACCTATGATATTTCAGGGAAACCACCGGCCACGATTGAGTGGGAATAATCGGCTTAGATACTGATGAGGTTTGGATGCGCAAGGCGATTGCCTTAGCGCATCAGGCTGAACAAGAAGGTGAAGTGCCGGTGGGTGCATTAATTGTCAAAGATAATGAATGCATCGCAGAAGGTTATAATTTACCGATAAAGAACTGCGATCCCACTGCGCACGCAGAAATCATCGCGCTGCGAGCAGCTAGTGCCTGGCTTGAAAATTACCGTTTAGTTGATTGCACCTTGTATGTCACGCTTGAACCCTGTGTGATGTGCATCGGCGCTATTCAACACGCCAGGATTAAGCGGATTGTTTTTGCGGCGACGGATCCCAAACGTGGCGCTGTTTGTAGTGCTTTATCGCTGACTAAGGCGGACTATAGCAATCACCACATTGAATGGACCGGCGGGGTGTTGAAGGATGAGTGTTCTAGTTTACTAACCGATTTTTTTAAAAAACGCCGTTAACTCAAAGCCTTATCAAGATGAATGATAGCGACCAGCGTACAGAAGGTTTCGTGAGGTCATTTGATGGCACTCGTTTGTATACCCATAGTTATCAGCCCACGCAGCCGCTTAGAGCAAACTTATTAATTGTTCATGGTGTTGGGGAGCATAGTGGGCGTTACCAAGCCTTGCTCGAGCCGATGTTACAAGCCGGCGTGGCGTTGCACTTTTATGATTTACGTGGGCATGGGCAATCAGCAGGGCAACGGGGGCATATTAACGCTTGGTCAGATTACCAGCGTGATTTAGAGGTGCAAGTTGAACCGTTGTGTGTGGCTGAGGTGCCTTTTTTTATCTTAGGGCATAGCTTTGGTTCGTTAATCGTTTTAGATTTTTTAGAACTCACCAGACGTGATATTCGGGGAGCTATCATTAGTTCTTCGGCGCTTCGGCCACTCAATGTTGCACCCACGTGGCAGAAAAAACTGCTGTCGTTGATGGCAAAAATTCGCCCCACTTTAGCGTTGAAAATTAACATCGATACCAAAGCTATTTCGCGTAACCATGAGGAAGTGTTGGCTTATCAGAATGACCCTTTAATTCACCAAAAGGTATCGGCGCGCTGGGGCGCGGATGTGTTGCGTGCGATGCAAAGTATCGAGGCGAAGGTGGAGAATATCCGCACCCCTATCCTAATGACCCACGGTGAACCGGATTGGTTGAACTCATCGCTGGGCAGTAAGGATTTTTTTGAGCGTCTCACCGTCGAGGATAAAACATTGATTATTTACCCCGATAGTTATCATGAACCGCATAATGATTTAGACAGCGAGTCGGTTGTGAAGGGCTTGGTTGATTGGCTTAGCCAACGGGTGTAGGCTGGTTATTGTTCTTTTGCTTATGATCAATAAGCGCTGCGTTCCCGTAAGGCGGAGTGATACCGGCGTGAGCAACTCTAGAATAAAGGAATTTATATGGGTACTGTTGAGCAGTCAGTTGTTAATCGTCGTTTAGGTCGATCCGAGCGTTTCTTTTGGTTGCTTGATCAGGCTAGCTCGATGAGTTTTTCTTTTTATACCCTGTTACAAGGTGAACTCGATATTAGCGATTTACAGAGGGCGATGCAGCGCTTGCAGCAAGAGCAGCCGATGTTGCGGGTTCGGGTCAGCGTTGAAGCAAAACAGGCTTATTTTCGCTCGGTCAGCGGGCCGTTAATTGAGGTGCAGAAAATAGCTGAGGATGGAACGCCTTGGCGTGAGCAAATTTTGCAGCAGTTGGCCATTCCATTTGCAGCAGATGAATACCCGCTAATACGCTGCTTTTATAAATCGATGCAGGGGCAATGCTTGGTGTTCTTTATCTGTCACCATGCGATTGGAGATGGAATGTCGATCACTCGGCTCATGCAGCGTTTGTTAAGGATGGTAACAAATCCGCAGCAGTTGAATGCCCCCGTTGAGTACCAACCTAGTCATCGAGCATTGGACGAGCTATTGCCGCTCAGTTACCAAGGACTTAGGGGAAGCTTTCGTGCATTGATTAACCGCTCTACTGAGATGCGGGATTGGTATCGCTACGGTAAACCTCGACACGTATCGGCATTTAAGCCGCGCTCTTCAGGGTCTAGTCGACCGGGTTGTGTGTTATTTAAGCTGGTAGAAGCTGATACTGTGGCTCTATTGGCTTGCTGTAAGAAAAAGGGCTTTAGCCTGCAATCGGTGCTGATTGCGGCCCAGCTTTATGCCCAAAACTCATTTGATAATAAGGCTGATTGGGCGTCGATGGCGGTATCTTCAGCGGTTGATGTGCGTGGGCAGTTAATTGAGACGGTGTCCAATGATGAGGTCGGTTTGTATATGAGCTTTGTGCTGACGGCGTTAAAGTTCAAACGTGATGATGATTTTTGGCAGATCGTGGGGCAGGCGAATAAGCAACTTAAACTACATATATCCCGCGAGTCGGCACTAGGGTTTTGGCATAACCTACCACCTGGTTTTCTGTTCGGTTCAACGTTAAAAGGTGCGAAACGTCTATTATCTACGGCTAAGGCCTTGTCTCCAGCCTCTTGTATTATTAGTAACTTGGGTCGGTTAGAGTACCAAGGCTTGCATGGCGTGGAGGTACTTGAATCGTCGTTTAACCTATGCCCATCGGTGTTGACGTCTTTTTGTACCGCGGTGACCACGGTGAACGGTGAACTGACGATTGGCTTGAATTTCGATAGGCAAAAAATGAAGGAAGAAAATGTGGCGGTAATTTCTGAAAGTATGCGTATACTTTTAGTGACAGCAGTGGACAGATAAATATATGGAATATATGAACGATGGTTAAACACAGCGAAATACAATGGTTGGCATCGGATGGAACTCAAATGCATGCTGCTAGATGGCAGCCTGATGCAGAGCCTAAAATGGTGTTATGCCTTATTCATGGTTTGGGCGAACATAGTGGGCGCTATTCAGCGATGGCCGAGTATTTCGCCGATTTTGCTGTTGAGGTTGTTTCTTTTGATTTGCGCGGGCATGGCAAGTCGGCAGGGCAGCGGGGGCATAGCGATGATTTTAGTTTGATGATTGCTGATGTAAGGGACTTTTTAAAACAAGCCTCTGTGGTCGATTTGGATAAACCACACTTCATTTATGGACATAGCTTGGGCGGTACTCTGGCGATTGAATATGCGCTATCTCACACGGGCCAATATAAAGGGGTGATATTAAGTGCGCCGTTGTTTAAGCCGGCCTTTGAACCGCCGCAGTGGAAATTGACACTAGGACGTTGGTTGCAGTCTGTTTGGCCTCGTCTATCATTGTCGAATGAAGTGGACCGGCGTGCGCTAACGCGAGATGAGGTGGTGTTAGAGCTCTGTGAGGATGACCCGCTAGTGCATGATAGAATTTCAGCGAAATTGGGCACTCAAATGCTCGAAGCCGGCGAGAAATTATTACAGGATGTGCAGAAGGTGGACTTTCCACTGTTGATGATGCACGGTGATGCGGATGGTTTGACCTGCCATAAATCGAGCACCATGTTTGCCGAGCAGTCAGGACAATCCTGTACGCTGAAACTCTGGCACTCGTTTTATCATGAATTACACCACGAGCCAGGTAAGGAAGATGTGTTTAATTACACGATAGACTGGATGAAACGACAGTTATAGAGCAGGCAATTGAACTTCCAAGGCGTCGTTGAGTAAGTTTTCATTGTCGTTGGTATTGCTGGGCTCTAGTTGTTCTAGCATCGTAATATATTGACGCACATTGTCTATATAGGTGACAGGTTCATGGCCGCGTGCGTATCCGTACTTCGTCTTTGGATACCACTCTTTATCGGCGAGTAGCGGTAAGTAGAGCTTAACATCCACCCATTTGTCGGGATCAGCACCGTGTTTTTGGGTCAAAACTCGGGCATCTTCTAAGTGGCCTAAACCTATATTATAGGAGGCGAGAGCCATCCAAGTACGATCGGGTTCGCCGATCCGGCTAGGAATTTTTTTTAGCCGTGTGGCCAGATAATGCGCGCCCCCTTCAATGCTTTGGCTAGGGTCTAGTCGGTCTTTAACGTTCATTTGTTTGGCGGTTGCTTGGGTCAGCATCATGATGCCGCGAACCCCCGTTGGGGATACGGCATCGGGATTCCAGTGCGACTCCTGGTAGGCCACTGCAGCCAGTAACGACCAGTCTAAAGCGTATTTTTTTGCGGCTAGATGAAAGTCGTCGCGCAAAGCAGGAAATCGCGTTTTTAAATGCTCCCTAAAGGTACATCGTCCTACGTAATTTAATTGCTTGGAATAACCAAAGTATTTATCTTGGAGTTGATTGAGGATGCCGTTCTTTTTAATCTCATCGAGGAATTTTACCGACTCATTATAGAGTGAGCGATCCTTGGTTTTTGCAAATGCCCAAGCGATCTTCTCGGCTGCGGATATGTCAAAGGCGGCGTTAAGCATGGGGTATTGAGCACGCAAAATTTGAAACTGATTCGAGTCGGCGATGGTGTAGTCCAACAAACCATCATTAACCATTCCAACTAAATTTAAGACGCTGGTGTTATAGGTTTCTACCCAATCCAATGCGGGGTTCGTCTGCTTCAGTGTTCGTAAGTTTTCTGCGTGGCTGGTGCCGGCCAAGATCTCAAAAAAGGGGCTCTTGAGCTGTTTCACCGAACGTGGACGACGGGTTCTGTAGTGGTAAATGAGCTGCTGCTTCACCGTGTAGTAAGCTGGGGTGAACAGCAGGTTTTTTTCGCGCTTTGGGGTAATGCTTAAGCCGGCGGCGACAAAATCAGCTGGGTGTTCGGTGGTCAATTTTAAGACATCATTAAATTGCTCAGGGAACAGAAAACGGACCTTTACGCCGAGCTTAGCGGCGAATAGGCTGCTCAATTCATACTCAAAACCAGATGCGCCTGACTTGTTTGATAGGTAAGTCGTGGGGGCGACCCGTGTGAGAACGACGAGTTCACCGCGTTCAATTACCGATTCTAAAGTTGATAGGGGTTGTGAGCAGCTGCTTAATAAATACAGTGTTATGAGGGTGAAAGAGAACCTGACGTGTCGAGTGTTTAACATGGATTATAGATTAGCTGAGTTTTGATATTTAACTTAGATTATCTGTTTTGGCTGATCATTATAGGGGCTGAAAAAATTCATCCTTTAGATGTGGGGGAAGAGTGAACTATCAAGCCCCTCGGCTGACTAATAGGCAGGAGCTTTAGTTGTTGGTATGGGGGTGCGTTCAATGGACTTGTGAAAAGCTAATTAATGGAGGGCGTGTTATGGGTGAACCTACAGAGATTACTGATGTAGATGTTTCTAAAGGCTTGGTTGGCGCGAAGAGAATTGCCATTATATTTTTCGTGGTGTTGGCGACAATGGTCGCTTGGCGTGTTTACCAGCAAGTGTTTGCTTGGGAGAAGGGGCTGGATTCGTTTGAAGCCGAGTTCGATGTGTATTGGATGAACTTACTGTATACACAATGGATTTTGGAATTTACCGCGGCGGCGGTGGTTTGGGGGTATCTGATTAAGACACGCGATAAGGATGTGTTTAATATAACACCGCAAGAAGAGCTGCAACGTCACTTTACGCTGATAGCTTGGTTGTTTGCTTATGTATGGATAGTGTATTGGGCAGCTAGTTTCTTTGCGGAACAAGATGCTTCGTGGCACCAAGTTACTGTGCGCGATACTGATTTTACGCCGAGTCATATCGTGTTGTTCTATGGGGTGATGCCTTGTTATATCCTAGCAGGAGTGGGTTCCTTCCTCTATGCCAGAACGCGCTTACCGCAATTCGCAAAACGTCTTTCGATCCCTTTTGTAATAGCGGTACTGGGTCCGTTTATGATTCTACCTAATGTCGGTTTAAACGAATGGGGGCACACCTTTTGGTTTATGGAAGAACTATTTGCGGCGCCGATACACTGGGGCTTTGTGGTTTTAGGCTGGACGGCGTTAGCACTGGGCGGTTTGTTTTTACAAATAATTCCCAGAATGGTTCAGTTGACTCAGTTAGAGGAGGAACTTACTGAGGATATGAATGATTAATGAAGGAGTAAAAAAGGGGGCGTACTTCAAGCCATTTGGCCGCCTCCGTTTACTTAGCGATATGTTATGCCCCGAATTGTATAGGCCGCTGAGCGAGTAGCTAGTGATTAGTCGGGGGCGAAAAAAGAAATAGTTTATGCAAAATAACTAGGAGTTTGTTATGGGGGTCGTACGGTCTGCTATTACTACAGCTGAACAACAGCATCGAGTCTATAAGGCATTTGATTGGATCGTTATCCCAATTGTTGTGTTGGTTATTATTGGGGCCTTCCATATTCACTTCATGTTAACGGCTGGGGATTGGGATTTTTGGATCGACTGGAAAGACCGGCGTTGGTGGGTGACCATTACCCCTATTACGCTGATTTTCTTTCCGGCGGCATTACATTATTTATTCTGGCAACATTTTAGGCTGCCGTTTGGGGCCACGCTTTGTTGTGCAGGTTTACTAGCCGGCGAGTGGGTGAGTCGAGTGGTTAATTTTGTTGGCTGGGCTTATTACCCGTTGAATATGGTGGTGCCCGCTGAAATTATTCCGATGGCGCTGGTGCTGGACTCAGTCCTGCTGATCAGTCGCAGTTTTTTGGTGACGGGGGTTATAGGATCAATGATTTGGGGGCTTATTTTTTACCCGGCAAATTGGGCGATTATTGCGCCGTATCACGTGCCAGTGGAGTACAACGGTAATATGATGTCGATAGCTGACTTGATGGGATACAGCTATGTCAGAACGGGAACTCCTGAATATATTCGCATTATTGAAGAGGGGACTTTACGAACCTTCGGGGAAAGTGTGGTGCCTGTTTCGGCATTCTTTGCAGGATTTATTTCGGTATTTGCTTATTTTATTTGGGTCGGTATCGGCAAGGCGCTTGCAAAAACAATATGGGTGAAAAAGCTGTAAATTTGTGGCACATACGGGAGCTTAGTCAGCCATCGTTTAGGGTGGATTAATCGCTTTGCAGCAATAATAAATGAGGGATGATATGTTGAATTTAAAAAAAACAATCGCCATCTTGGTCGCCGCGATAAGCATCGTCGTTGCAGTCTATGCGGCTCCGGTGATGGCTCATGGTGAAAAATCTCAAGCGGCTTATTTGAGAATGCGTACCCTTCTATGGTATGACGTTGAGGTATCGACCACTAAGCTGATGGTGAATGATGAATTGGTGATGACCGGAAAGTTTTATTGGTTTTATGATTGGCCAGCGAATATTGCAAAACCGGAGGTCGCTTTTTTAAATATAGGTATCCCGGGTCCTGTCTTTGTCAGAAAAGCCTCATATATCAATGGGGTGAGTGGGGTTAATTCTACCCGTTTTGATATTGGTTCTACTTATGAATTTAAAGTGGTGTTAAAAGCGCGTAGAGCGGCTCGAATCCATATGCATGCCTTGATGAATGTAAAAAAAGCGGGGCCGTTAATTGGCCCAGGTCGCTGGGTTGAAGTGACTGGCGATATGGCTGATTTTTCCAATGAGGTCACTACCCTGACTGGTGAAACCATTGATTTAGAAACATATGGTTTGCAAAACTCAATTAGGTGGCACGTGTTTTGGGGCGTTGTGGCAGCTGCTTGGTTGTTATACTGGCTTTTCCAAGGGCCTATTCTTATTCCACGCTATAAAAAGGTGAAGCTACTAGGGGAGAATGCCGATGACATGATAACTTCTACGCAACGTACGATCGGTTTAGTGCTATTGATCGGCACGGTGGTGGTGGTGACTTGGAGTTATTATGATACGCAAGCTAAATACCCCATCACGATCCCCTTGCAAAGTGGCCGAACTAATATTCCGCCATTGCCCGATACAACCCTGGGGGTTCGTGCGGAGGTGGTTGATGCGAGGTATCGAGTGTCCGGGCGTGCGTTAGAGTTTTCAGTTAATGTCACAAATAATACCAACTCACCGATTCGTTTAGGCGAATTTACCTCGGCTAATATTCGCTGGATGAACCCCGATGTGTCGACGGCTGAGCCAGCCGATAGCCACGACCCCGTTGCGACGAATGGCCTGAAGTATGAGGGTGGCATCGTGTACCCCGGTGAAACAAAGCTACTCAAAGTCACTTGCACCGATGCGGCATGGGAGACGCACCGCTTGGCTAAGGTTGTTTATGATCCCGATAGCCGTTTTGGCGGTTTGCTTTTCTTCTTTGATAACGAGAATAAACGTTCTATTGTGGCGATTGGAGGGCCTTTAGTGCCGGTATTTATATAAGGTTAGCTGATGTGGGTAAAAAAGCCCTGTTAAGCGGGGCTTTTTTAGTTATTTGCCGCTAATCAAATGTTTTACAATATATACTTAATAACAATATATAAAATGGAGATGGAGAATGTATAAGGTTTTTTATGTGCTAATACTCGCTTTTATGAGTACGCTGTCGTGGGGACACGGTGGGGTAGCTAATGATGGTAACCAATGTAAGCTCAGTGTTGGCCCCTATATGATGAATTTTTCTGGTTATCAGCCAGAGAATAACGTCTCTAAGCAGTTTTGTGATGATATGCCGGGGGTTGGTAAGTCGATTATCGTGTTAGATTTTATTGATAATAAGTTGCGAGATATGACGGTCAACTTTAGGGTTCTTAAAACTGATAGTGCGGCTCAAGGAAATGCTGATGACGGCGTCATTAATGAGGCCGAGTTAGCGCAAAAGCCATTTTTTGAAATCCCTGCAAAGCACTACCCAACTGGTTCGATGACGATTAGCCAAGATTTTAAAGAAGAAGGTCATTTCATCGGTTATGTGATTGTTGAAGGTGAAAATGAAAAGTTTATTTCTCGTTTCCCATTCTCGGTGGGTTTGCCACCAGCGGGTATTCCGGAAGTATTGAAGATACCGATTGTCGCTTTTATTATTATCATTCTCATCATGGTTTGGTTTTCGCGTAAAAAATCCGCTGTGCCGAACGAAAAAGAGACTGACGACTAGTTAATCATAAGAAAATGAAGAAGTACTCCGTATTTAGCTTGTCACTAAGCGCAATAATACTCAGTGTTATTGCGCTTATTCTTTATGACCCATTTTTATTGTATCCGCGATTTTTTGATTATATCGGCATGCCGGGTTATCAGGCACCCCCGCAGTCAAAACCGAAGCCAGAGGTGGCGGAGGTGACGATTTGTGATGAGCAGTACCCCGAGTGGCGTAAGGCATACAATATTGGTGGGGTTAATATTCAGCCTTCAGATGCCTGTAATCCTGATAACCCTTATGAGGTGGCGGCGTTTGTATTGGGAACCAATAACGTCATCATGCCGGTGTTGATGCGAACTCAGTTAGCCGATGACGCGGTTATTAAGACAAATGATATCGACGGCGACGGCGATCCCGATGATATTGTTATTCGAGTTGAAGTGGCTGAACTCAACGGCCGTTCTCCAGATGACGAGGGGTTCATACCAAGTTTTGATATAGCGCCGGGTATTCAGCCGGGGGCTTGGGTGTTTGCGCCTAAAAGTCGAGGAATGTCGACGGTTAATCGTGAGGAGATGAAGGCGAACCACTTGTTACGCTTACCATCGGCACCGATACGGGTTGAAGCCGGAGACAATGTTACCCTGATCTTGGAAAACACCCATTATTTCCCGCATACCATACATTTGCACGGGGTGGACCATAGTTATTCAAATAACGACGGGGTGCCGCAAACCAGTGAAAAAATGACCATGCCGGGTGAGCAGCACGTGTATAAAATTAAGCCGCGCCATGCTGGTACCATGATGTATCACTGTCACGTTCAAGTGCAGGTGCACTTTATGATGGGCTTACAAGGTTTGTTTATTGTCGAAGAAAATAAACCCAATAATTGGGTGCAAACGTTTAATGTTGGTGCCGGTAAGGTTCGGCAACCATCGGTCGCTGTGCAGGAGTCGTTTGAACAAGAATATGATATGCACTATCAAGCGATAGATACGGCACTTAATAACCTCATCCAAACATCGAATGACCCTCGTCAATTAGCGAAAAAGATGAACCGTGTATACGATATTACCGATGGCACAGATGATTACTTTCTGTTGAATGGCCGCTCTTTTCCTTATACCTTACGTGAGTCCTTGGTGTCGGTAGAGGCCAATCAACACATTAAAATGCGTGTGCTAAATGGTACTGCGGAAGTGTTAGCGCTACACTCACACGGCCATAAAGCGACGATCACGGCGAATGATGGGGTTGATGTGAATCCCGTCGCGCAGGTGACCCGTGATGTTTATAGCGTTTCCCCCGCTCAACGGATCGATTTAGACTTGTATACCAAAGACGACGGTTTACACAGTTACGGCGAGGGCATCTGGTTATTACACGATCACGCGGAACGGGCTATTACGAATAATGGCATTGCTCCGGGTGGCAACGTGTCGCAGATTATCTATCGAAAGTACTTGAATAAGCATGCCATGCCAAGCGGCGAAGGTGTCGACATTCGCCCTTACTTTAGTCCCGAGTATTATAAAGGTGAGTTACCGACTTGGGCGGCGAGTGATGCGTTTGGATTCTTTGATGATGTGGGGGGTAAGACGATTAAATCCTTTAGTGATGTTTTATTGATTATTGTGCTGGGAATGTTAATGGGTGTGCTGTTTTTATTGTTTAATGCGCTGTACAGTTTCTTGCATGATATTGCGGTTAAGTTAAAAGATAGGCAGTCCTTATGAAACCTCTGTTAATGGCCTTATTGCTGATCGTTTGCTGTAGCCATGCGCAGGCGGCAATGCGTATGGGAGACTGGGGCATGGTGATGAATGAAAATTCAACACAATTGCCGCAAGGTTGCGCAAGCATCGAGAACGAAGAGACCTTGCTTGTTAAAGCTGGACGGGAATACGCCAAACCCTACCCAGGGACTATTTTTGGTTATAACCAACATGAGTTTAGCTTTGCGAAGTGTACGCGTGTTGAAGTGACGTTTATCAACGAAGATGATATTCGTCACCAATTTATGATCCATGGTTTACCGAGTTATCTGCACCCTCAGGGGATGTTCCATATGGAGTTATATGGCCGTGGTGAGGTTCGCGGCACCTTCATTACCCCGAATACTGAACAAACCTATTTGGCGCATTGTGATATTGCACAGCATACCGAGAAAGGCATGAAGGCCCAAGTTAAGGTCGGTGGTGGAGACGGTAATCTGCCCTCTATTCCCGGCATATCGGGGCAGCTAAATAGAGACAGTTATGAATTTGATGTCGGTTTTCAAAACATCCTGTTGTTGATTGTGCTGTTAGTGTTAGGCTTTTCAAGCAGCCTGTTTTTCTTTATTTGGCATAAAAAATAAACGACGTTATTTAGGTGTTTGAGAGCTTGGTAGAAAACTATGGGGTGACGGGCTTATTCATTAGCGCGTTTATTTCATCGACACTGGCCCCAGGTGGGTCTGAAGCGGTTCTCGTTTATTTGTTATTAAATGGGGAACAGTCAGCGTTATATTTGGTCGTAGTGGCGACCGTGGGTAATACACTGGGGGCGCTGACATCGTTTTACCTAGGGACCTTGGCATCTAGTCAGTATCCGCCTAAAAACACCAATTCGAAGAACTTTGCAAAAGCTAACGCGCTGATTCAGCGCTACGGTAGCATCGCCCTGTTATTAAGTTGGTTGCCGCTGATTGGTGATGTGTTGTGTTTGGCCGCGGGTTGGCTCCGGTTGTCCATTATAAAATCGTTGTTTTTTATTACTCTGGGCAAGTTTGCTCGGTATTTTGTTATTTCACTTATTATTAGTTAATTCAGTATGTCTAAGAGCTCGAAAAATTTAATCTTCATCGAAAAAGATATCGACCACCGCACGCAAAGTCGTGATGACTTAAGAAATGATATCGCGGATTATTATGATCAAAGTTATTGGGACTATCGAACGTCTTGGTTGAATAGTATCAACCTGGCGATTCATTACGGTTATTGGTCGGAAAAAACAAAGTCGCACAGTGATTCTTTATTGGAGATGAATGAGCAGCTCGCCGCGCAGTTTGATTTCAAAGCAGGCGATCACGTGCTCGACGCGGGGTGTGGTATTGGCGGTAGCTCGATTTGGTTGGCGGAGAATTTTGCGGTGAAAGTCACCGGTATTACAATTTCCGAGAGCCAAATCGTGCAGGCAAATAAAAATGCTAAAAAACGCGGTGTAGATCACTTGGTAGATTTTAAGCTCGAAGATTATACCAATACATCATTTGCGGATGAATCATTTGACCACGTATGGGCGTTAGAAAGTGTCTGTTACGCACTTAAAAAATCAGACTTTATTAATGAAGCTCACCGGGTATTAAAAAAAGGTGGCGGTTTTGCGATGGCCGATGGTTTTGCGAGTAAACGAGAGTTAACGCCTACTGAATGGGCGCACGTGCTGAAGGTATTAAATGGCTGGGCCATGCCCAATATGACGACCCCTGAAGAATTTGAAACTCATATGAATCAGGCTGGTTTTGCCGATATAGATTATCGAGATATCACCCGTAATACTCAGCCATCATCAAAACGACTTTATTACACGGCCTTGTTCACCTACCCGATGGAAAAAATAATGAGCTGGTTTAAGCTGAGAAGTTCGGTGCAAAGTGGCAATTTTAACGCCTGTTTTGGCCAATACCACGTATTGCACGATGGCATTGGTTGTTATGGTATGTTCTCTGCGCGGAAAAGCTAAGCGTGGTTAATTTCATTGCTGGATGAATGTAACACTGATAATTAGCAAACTAGCAGTGGTTTAAGTGGGGCTAATATTACGGGCTGATTGGCAATCAAGCGCGGATTGTTTTCGCCGCATCCTCCGTTATTGCTTAGGGAGGCGAGTCGCTATTTTGTAGATTCTACCGTTGAAGTCATCACTCAGGTAGATGTTGCCGTGACGATCTTCGGTTAAATCAACCGGGCGACCAAATACACGGTTGTCTTTTTCAAAGCCAGAGATGAAGTCCGTTTGCTGGATGGACTGGTCAGCTAAAAATGAAAGCATCACGACCTTATAACCAGATTTCTTCGACCGGTTCCATGAACCGTGTAAGGTAACCAAAGCGCGACCTTTGAGCGCAGGATTGTGTTTTATAAATAACAAACTCAGTGGCGCGCTATGTGCGGGCAGTAGGTGGCTCGGTGCGTGGGTGATTAATGCAGCTGGCTTTTGCGAGGCGTAGCTAGGGTCGGCTTGCCCGTCTCCGTGTTGGTATGGCCAACCATAATGCTGCTGTGGACGTATCCGGTTGAGTTCCTCTGGCGGCTCATCATCACCGAGAAAGTCACGTCCATTATCTACGCCGTATAAATCTAAGGTGTTAGTTTTCCAGTCAAAGCCGACGGTGTTTCTCAGGCCACTGGCGTACAAGGTTTCATTACGGCCATCTAAATCATATTGCCAAATACTGGCGCGTTTTTCCGAGTGCTCGATACATACATTGCAGCTAGAACCGATGCTGATCAATAGCTTGTTATTGGGGCTAATTTTAATGCTGCGAGTCCAGTGGTTACCATCGCCGGGAAAACGTTGCTGGATGATGTACTCGACTTGTCCAAGGGTTATACCTCGTTCGGCATCGAAACGAATACGGAGCACCGCGTCGGTTTCTGCAATATATAACCAGCCTTTGTGCAGGGCGAGGCCATGCGGTCTATTCAAGCCCTTAACTAATACCGCCTTGCCGTCTGAGACACCGTCATTATTGGCATCACGGTATATCAGGCTGACGGTTCCTGCGCGGGGTTGCGAGATAATTAAATCCCCGCTGCGGGTGCTGATGAGGGCGCGTACACCGGGGAGCTTGCTCGTGTGTATCGATATGCTAAAGCCTTGGCTGAGGTTTAGATTGTCCAGTGTTTGTTGCGCGCTGACCGCAGCGTTTAGCTTAATGGCGGGGTTGAAGCTAAGTTTTTCAGCGAATAGTTGCCAGGCAAGGAGGGTAACAGCGGCGAGCGATAGCATCAGTGTTAGTCGCCGCTGCATGTTGGAGCTCAATAACGCTGATTAAAGAAGTCGAGAATAACGTGGTTTTTATTTGGCCAATCTTCATGTGATCCCGGGCCTTCGCAGTAATACGTTTGTGAGGTCGCCGATGGGCAATTTTTATAGGCGCGGCAACCATTTTTGTCGGCCTCAGCGAGTTCATCGCTACATTGATTACAGTTTGCCCACCAGTCGGCTGATTGTTTGCCGAAACCCTCAAAGTGGCTGTCGTCGCTATTGTGAAACACCATGACCGGTAGCGGCGTGGGGCAATCATAGGTTTTTAGGCTTTCGCCATCTATTCCCGAGGCGCTGGGTGCTATGGCGGTTGGTTTGGTGGTGGCTGTGGGTAAAAAGCTTAAGGCATTGGAAATACTGCCACCATCGGAGTGCCCCGTGTAGTAAATGCGTGACGGGTCAATACACCAGTTTTCTTGCACGTCGCTAGGAATTTTAGAGAGTTTATCGATGGCCTTAAGGGAGAGACGGATATTATTAGCGTAGGCAATAATGAACCCTGCGGATGTTGCTTCCTGGGTGAGGTGTACATAGCGTTCAGAACGGCGGGAATTGATGCCGGCTGGCGCAAATACAACGATCAGCGGGTGGGCAAAGGTTTCTTGATAGTTGGTGGGAGTTCTTAGGTTATAACTAGCGCCGTTGCTAATTTTATTGTCATCGCTGAGGCCGGCTTTGCCGCGCTTTTCCCCGCTGGGACAATCTGTTGAAAGTTTGTCTGGGTAGTTGAAAACAGCCGTTTTTAACAATTCAGGGTCGACCCGTTCACCACAGGCGCTGAGTAATAATAAAGAAGCAATAAGCAAGCTGAAACGCATAGTTTCTCCCGAATAGAGGCCTGCGTAGTTAGCCGAATTTCAACTAACTACGCAGTACCATCGATTATTATTTTATGACTTGATCCAGCTCGCCAGATTCATAGCGTGTCACCATTGTTTCTAAATTAATCGCTTTGATGTGACTTGCTTGTCCTGCAGTGCCGAATGACAACATTCTTTCTTCGCAGATTTTTTGCATCGCATCGGTAGATACTTTCAAAAACTTACGCGGGTCGAAGTTCTTAGGATTCTCGACGAGATGGCGACGAATTGAACCGGTGCTCGCTAAACGTAGATCGGTATCGATGTTTACTTTACGTACACCATACTTGATGCCCTGCTGAATCTCTTCAACCGGTACCCCGTAAGTTTCACCTAAGTCGCCGCCGTGCTCATTGATGACCTTCAACCAATCTTGTGGCACCGATGAGGAGCCGTGCATCACGAGGTGGGTATTAGGAATACGCGCGTGGATTTCTTTAATGCGGTTAATGGCGAGCGTGTCACCTGTTGGTGGTTTGGTGAACTTGTAGGCGCCATGGCTGGTACCAATGGCGATCGCCAGTGCATCAACCCCCGTTTTCTTAACAAAATCGGCGGCTTCTTCTGGGTCTGTTAACATTTGTTCGTGGGTCAGAATGCCGGCCGCGCCAACACCATCTTCTTCGCCAGCTTCGCCGGTTTCCAATGAACCTAGGCAGCCTAACTCGCCCTCTACTGATACCCCACAAGCATGAGACATTTCAACGGTGCGGCGAGTCACATCAACATTATATTCATAGCTGCTGGGGGTTTTGCCATCGGCTTCTAATGAACCGTCCATCATCACCGAGCTAAAGCCAAGTTGAATGGAGCGTTGGCAAATGGCCGGGCTGGTGCCGTGGTCTTGGTGGAAAACCACCGGAATATGTGGGTATTGCTCAATGGCGGCGATGATCAAGTGTCTTAAGAATGAAGAACCTGCATATTTTCTAGCGCCAGCTGAACCTTGAATAATGACCGGACTGTTGGTTTTGTCGGCCGCTTGCATAACAGCGTGTACCTGTTCCATATTGTTAGCATTGAACGCGGGTACGCCATAATTATTTTCTGCTGCGTGGTCGAGTAGTTGGCGTAGAGAAATTAAAGCCATTTGAAATCTCCTTTATTAAGGTAGGTTGATGGGGTGCGAATATGTGTTGTTCGCGATGCGACTTAGTTTAACGTTTATAGGTGCGTGTTTCTATTTTAAATAAACGATAGAGGGTAAAAATACGGGGGCGTGGGCATTCGCGGTTAATAGATAGCGGCTCTCTGGCTATTTAGCCGCTAGTGCTGGAGATTGTTGAGTGTGCTAGCTCTGCTTCTATGCTAATGAAATGGGCTAGGCGAGGGCTGGGTGCCACTCTAGAAGAGACGACGTTTCACTGGTCAGCACGGTGCTTTTGTCGAGTTCTTCTTTGAATTGAACACGGCTGTCTTGAAATAATTGGATGGTTTCGGCGTTATAGCCGATCATCGCTTCAAACAGGTTACGGCTGTTAGCGAGCAGCGCCTCATAGCTGCTTTGTATGAGTGTCATTGGCTCGCTGACGAAGCTTGTGGGAGCAACGCTGTCATTATGTCCTCCATAGAAAAAAGCCGCTGTTAATCTTCAACGGCTTTTTTCTGTGCCAGTATCAGCTCTACGAGCTTAGATGCTGGGCGAGTGAAGTCATTAATCTTACCCATCGCTATATCCTTATAAGCTCTGGCTTAGTTTTTGTTTGAGTTATGCAAAAACGGCGCTAATACTCGCTTGGATATCCATTGCGGCTTGTTTCGGGTTTTCTGCGTCACGAATTGGCCGGCCAACCACAATATGGTCGGCGCCATTGTTGAATGCTTGTTCGACACTGACAACACGCTTTTGGTCGTCTGTTGGGCGATTATCTACAGGGCGAATACCGGGAGAAACGATTAATAAGTTCTCCCCCAATGATTCACGCAGCCTAGGTGCTTCTAGCCCTGAGGAGATAACCCCGTCACAGCCTAGTTGCATGGCGCGTTTTGCTCGTGAGGCAACGAGGTCTTCTACATTACAGTCAAACCCTAAGTCGTCCAAATCTCCGCGATCCAAGCTAGTGAGCACGGTGACGGCGAGTACTTTTAAGTGACCTTTTTGTTCGGCAGCGGCTTGCATGATCGCATTATTACCATGAATAGTGACGAAATCGACTTTTTTACTAGCCAGTTGTTTGACCGCACGGCCAACGGTGGCGGGTACATCAAAAAATTTCAAGTCGACGAAGATGCGTTTGTTTTGTTCGTTTAGCCAATCGATCAGCTCGAAGTAGTCTCCAGACATGAAAAGTTCCAAGCCAATTTTGTAGAAAACGACACTGTCTGCTAACTGGGTGACTAGAGCTTTCGCTGCGGGGATATCAGGTACGTCTAAGGCGACAATAAGACGTTCGTTAACGGGAATGGCTTTACTTGAGATCCATGACATGCTGAGAGGCTCCAAAATTGATGGTGATTTTCCCATTATAACGTTCTAGCGATGGCATGTTGAATGATTTTTAAGCGGCTCGAAGATTATCAACTAATATTGTAAGCGGGTGTTACTCCCTAGAGTGGGTTGACGGCGCTTTATTGCAAACAGGATAATGGTGTTAATTTTTAAAGGCGGTAAAATGAATTCAAGGACTGAAAAACAAGGCTTTAATAAACAATTAAACGTGGCGCTTTCGCTGTGTCTTATATTTTTGTCTCTTGTTTCTTCTTCCTTTGTTTCTTATGTGACCTATGAGCGGGAGCGTCGCGCGTATATTGAGTACGGCGAAAATATAGCAAACTCATTCATTGCTCAGTTATCTACCCCATTCTCCGGTAGTTTTGAGGAGTTTTTGGGTTATAGCTCTAGTAGTTTGTTTAAGCTTCCTGAAGTGCAAAAAATCATTGTTTTTGATGATGAATTTACCCCGTTGTTTTCGACCCAAAAGAGGCTTGATTATGAGTCGATTGTCGGTTGGCAAGATATTAATAGTGTGAAGGCCCGCTTTGAACGTGAAACGGATCAGGCATTCTATTTTACCGCTAGACTCGAAACACCTTATAAGGGGGCTGATACGGCATATCTAATGCTGATATTAAAAAAACCACCGTTAAGTGCTTATGTGGAAGCGATATTTTTTACCAATGCGGGCATTATTGTATTGGTTTCACTCATTTCATTATTGACCTTGGCTATCGTTATTCGGCGAGTCACCAAACCTTTGGAAGAGTTTTCATCGATGATGATCCAAGCGGCATCGGGAGAAACTGGGCTGAGAATTGATCATCATACATCGGCTGAGTTGAGCAAGATGTCGGAAGCATTTAATCAAATGATGGAGATGGGGGAGCAACGGCTTGATGAACTCGAAGCCTCAAGAGACCGTGCTGTTGAAATAGCGAAAATAAAGTCTGATTTTGCGGCTAATGTAAGCCATGAAATCAGGACGCCGCTGAATGGGATTTTGGGGATGGTCAACCTACTGAAGGAAATGGGCTTGCCTCAGCATCAACACGAATACCTCGAAGTGGCGAGTAAGTCGGGTGACTCTTTGCTACAGATGCTGAATGATGTATTGGACTTTAGTAAGGTAGAAGGTGGTCACTTTGAATTAGATCTTAAAGATTTAGATTTAAGGTTGTTACTCGAACAACTCGCTTTGCTGTATGCCGAAAAAGTTCAGGCGAAGGACTTAGAGTTATGCCTAGACTTGCCGACGAGCGAGTTGTTGTTTGTACGTGCCGACTCGACGCGTATCCGTCAGGTCGTCAGTAATTTGTTGAATAACGCGGTTAAGTTTACCGTCCGTGGGCATATTACCCTAGCCGCTCAAATAATATCCAATACCAACGGCCGTGCGCTGATTGAAATCTCGGTGACAGATACGGGGATCGGTATTCCTGAGCAAGCACTAGAGCAGATATTTCTGCCCTTTACCCAAGTCTGTGCCGAAACAACTAATGAGTTTGGTGGTACCGGTTTAGGTTTGACCATAGTTAGCCAAATGGTGGAACTGATGGGGGGCGATGTGTCGGTATCTAGCATAGAAGGGGAGGGGGCCTGCTTTAAGTTGGCGTTACCCCTGCAAGCGTATGATATAGAACTTGATGTGCCCCGACGTGAGGCAGAGTTGTTACAGGGTAAAAGCGTGCTGTTGGTTGAGCCGTTTACGGAAACGCAGCGCTATTTGGAAGGCATGTTTAAGTGTTGGGGACTGTCTTATCAAATTGTTGATAGCCTTGAGGAGGCGGTAGTGGCGATGAAGCTAGAGGCGAACACTGGCGATACGCCGGACGTATGCCTTTTTAACGTCGATTACAGTGGTGGCAGTATGAGCGACTTTTTGACGGGTTTTAAGTCCAATGCTCGTTATAAAGGGACAAAGCTGATTCCGATGGTTCGGTTTGGCAGTAAGACCACGTCGATGGATGAAGGAGGTCTTACCTTTGTTGCGTCGATTGATAGGCCGGTTAGGTATGAAAAATTAAGAATGACCTTGCTGGAGGTGTTCTCAGACAAGGAAGAATCGGTTCTACGGAAGAATCCAGCCGAGCTGAATGAAAAATACAGTGAGGTCTTACAAAATAAGACGGTGTTGGTCGTCGATGATAATGATACCAATCAGCTGGTTGCGATGGCTATGCTCAATGAGCTTGGGATGACAGCTGATGTAGCGAGTAATGGCAGAGACGCTCTGAACAGCTTCAAACAACGCTATTATGACATCGTGCTAATGGACTGTAATATGCCGGTGATGGATGGGTATCAAGCCACCGAAGCTATTCGATCCCTAGATTTTGATGGCAAAAAGCCGCTTATTCTGGCGCTCACGGCGAAAACTCAGAGCGCAGATGTTGAACACTGTTTGCAGAGTGGCATGGATGGGATACTCTTTAAGCCATTTACTTTAGCGGCGTTATTGGCCGAACTTGAAAAAACATTCGGTGTTCAAGCGGCTTCCGAGGATGAGCCGGCGATAAGTATCGACACATCGGCAACGGGTGGGACGGTTATTGTTGATTCGGTGTTCGATGCCTTGGTGATGAATACCGGTGACGGTCTCGAGCAAATAGTGAATACCTACTTGATTGATTCACCCATTTACATCATCACCCTAGTCGCTGCTATGGAAGCTGGGGATACCACGAAGTGCCTAGACTTGGCGCATAAAATTAAGGGAAGTTCACGAAACATCGGGGCTGAAGACCTCGTGTCTGTTTGTAGTGAAATAGAACGGGTCTGGTCTAAAAATACGCAGGATGAAGCGCTAATTATCAGCCTTACGGCAAGTTTAGAAAGCGAGTTCTCCTTGGTCGAATCGCTCTTAACGACTAAGTTAGAGACGCTAAAAGTGGCATCTAACGGCCAAGCTCAACGGAGCAAAGAGATCGTTTTAATAGTTGATGATGATCAAAGTACGCGGATGACCGTGGCCAGTGTGTTAGAGCGCGAAGGTTATATGGTTGAACAAGGAAGTAATGGGCGTGAGGCGGTGAGGTTATTCGACATGTTACGACCTAATGTGATCATCATGGATGCGATGATGCCAATTAAAGATGGTTTTGAAGCGTGTAGAGAAATTAAATCAATGCCGGGTGGGGAAGGTGTTCCTATTCTTATTACGACGGCATTGGAGAGTGAAAAATCAGTGGATCTAGCATTTGAAAGCGGTGCTGCTGATTTTGTGCCAAAGCCGATTAATTTATCGGTGTTGCGGCAGAGAGTTAAGCGTTTATTGGCGAAGCAAGCGGCGGACAAACACGTGCAGAAGCTGGCTTATAAAGATAGTTTGACGGGGCTGCCTAATAGAGCGGCATTTGTCGAGCAATTTCAGCAGGAGCTCGAACATGCAAAACGGCATGAGCGGCGTACCGCAATATTTTTTATTGACTTAGATCGTTTTAAAAATATCAACGATAGCTTCGGCCATGAAGCCGGTGATGTCTTGTTAAAAGCGCTATCGGGCCGATTAATCAACTGTATTCGCTCCAGTGATATGTTAGCCAGGCTAGGCGGTGATGAATTTGTTGTTGTTCTGAGTGATATGAATAATGAGGATACGCCGAATAAGGTGGCAAAATCGATGTTGGAAGCGCTCAATGAACCTTTTAATGTGGCGGGGCAAGAAGTGTTTGCAAGCGTGAGTATCGGCATCGCCATGTACCCCGATGATGGTTTGTCGAAAGACAGCTTATTGAAGAATGCAGATACCGCAATGTACCGGGCTAAAGCGGCGGGTCGAAACACCTATCGTAGATATACCCAAGATATGAGTGAGGTGTTGGAACAGCGGATGCGGGTAGAAACAGAGCTTCGAAAGGTTCTGGTGGATAATGAGCTCTCTTTATATTACCAACCTAAGCAAGACGTATTGAGCGGAGGGATTATTGGTTCTGAAGCCCTGGTTCGCTGGCAACACCGCCTGCGGGGGATGGTATCACCGGCCGAGTTTATTCCCGTGGCCGAGGAAATGGGTTTGATCAAAGAAATTGGTTTATGGGTATTAGACAATGCCTGTGAAACACTCAAGCGCTGGCAGCTTGAGCATGCTTATCAAGGCACCGTAGCGGTCAATGTGTCAGCGGTGCAAATGGCAGAAGATAATTTTGTTGAACTGGTTGCCGAGTGTTTGCATAAACACGATTTAGAGCCGCAGTACCTAGAACTAGAAGTCACCGAAACGATGGTGTTAGAGAATATTGATGTGATGCTCGAGATGCTCAATAGGATCAAAAAGATGGGAGTGAGTATTTCCATCGATGATTTTGGTACGGGGTATTCATCGTTTAGCTATATCAAAAAACTACCGGCTGATACCTTAAAGCTTGATATGGAGTTTATTCAAGATATTCCGGCTAATGAGGAGGATATGGCGGTGGTTGATGGGATGATTGTGTTAGCGCATAATCTAGGTATGAAGGTTGTTTCTGAAGGTGTAGAAACACAACAGCAGTATGACTTCTTGGCTAAACATAAATGTGACCTGATACAAGGTTACCTGATCAGTAAACCCTTGTCAGAAAAAGCCTTTGAGCGTGAATATGTCGCCTTGGCGAATAATAGCGAGAAGCCCTCAGTCATGGAAAATAATCAGATAAGCGGACGGTAAGCATGGCGGCGCTGTAGCGGGTCGGTTATCCTAGCGGCTTTATTCTACCCTCGGGTGTCTTTTGCACTTCATTTATTTACATGGTTTTGGAAGTTCGGCGGCGTCTTTCAAAGCGCAGTTAGTCAAACAGTTTGTGGAGCAGCATCCACAACACAGTCTATTCTTGGTCGATTTGCCGTTTTCCCCTCAAGCAGCGATGTCCTTAATTGAAGCGCATATTGAAACACTGCAGTCAGAAAACTGGGCAGTGATTGGCAGCTCCTTAGGCGGTTTTTATAGTACTTATTTAGCGGAAAAATATCGTAAAAAAGGCGTGTTGATAAACCCAGCGGTGAAAGCGTATGAGTTACTGGCGGCTCGCTTGGGGAATAATGAAAACTACCATACTGGGCAAGTGTTTGAATTTACTGAGCAGCACCTTCAGCAATTGAAGGGGATGTACTTGCCACAGTTGGCGCACCCTGAAAACCTTTTATTGTTAACCCAAACAGGGGATGAGGTGCTTGATTATCGGCAAGGTGTCGATTATTACCAGCGCAGTGAACAAATGGTCATCGAAGGCGGTAACCATGGTTTCGACGACTACGAAGACTATTTAGCAGCGACATTTAACTTTTTAATAGGGCAGATTGATGATTGAAGGTCAGATAAAGAAAATGCAAACGGTGTTGGCTTCGCCGGTTGAGTATAGTTTGCCGATTGGTGACGAATTAATTTCGTTAACCCCGTACTTGGGTAAACGAATTAAGCTGACTTATCTCGGAGAAATTAATTGCTCTAACTGTGGTAAAAAAACCAAAAAGAGTTATAGCCAAGGCTTCTGTTACCCTTGTATGAGGAAGCTGGCACAGTGTGACCTCTGTATCATGAAGCCGGAAACCTGCCACTACCACCTCGGAACGTGTCGAGAGCCGCAGTGGGGAGAAACGCATTGCTTTCAAGATCATTACGTTTATTTAGCCAACTCATCGGGGCTGAAAGTGGGGATTACTCGGCATACGCAAGTGCCCACCCGTTGGATCGACCAAGGCGCCACCCAAGCACTGGCGATATTTAAAGTCAAAACGCGCTTACAATCAGGCCAAGTAGAAATGGCCCTGAAGCAACACGTGGGAGACAAAACAGATTGGCGTAAAATGCTCAAGGGGCAAGCTGAACCTAGAAACCTTGAAGAAGAGAGAGCGCGCTTACTTGTTTTAGCGAGCGATGCCTTGAGTGAGCTTCAGCAGGCTAACGGTGAAGGCCAGATCGAATTACTACCGGATGCTAGCCCCGTCACGATTGAGTACCCGGTATTGGAGTACCCAACAAAAGTGACATCGTTTAATTTCGACAAAACCGCCGACGTTGAAGGTGTGTTATTAGGCATCAAAGGGCAGTACCTCATTTTGGACACTGGGGTGCTGAATATTCGTAAATTTACTAGTTACCATATTCGATTCGATGGATAAATCAATAAGACCCAAAGCGGTTATTTTTTCTCAGGGCGATGAGGTGATTACCGGCTCAATTGTCGATACCAATGCGGCGGTGTTAGCGGATCATTGTCGAACCTTGGGCTTTGATGTGGTACGTCATATCACGGTGGCGGATGAGCTCGATGAACTCGTTACGGTATTACAGGAAATTGATGCGCTGGCGGATATCTGCCTGTGTACCGGTGGGCTTGGGCCTACGCAAGATGACTTGACGGTTGAAGCCTTTGCTAAAGCATTTTCTCAGGACCTGGTTTTTGATGACGAAGCACTCCGCATGATGACCGAGTACTTTGCCAAAATGAATGCGGAGATGGCGGCGGTTAATCGCAAACAAGCCTTCTTGCCGGAAAATGCTAGTCGGATTGATAACCACTGGGGTACGGCTCCGGGGTTTATTGGACAAGGCAAGGTCTGCCGTTTTTATTGTATGCCGGGTGTGCCTTATGAAATGAATCAAATGATGCAGGCGACGGTGTTAGCCGACATGCAAAGTCATTTCGAGATTGACGCGCCAACGCTAGTCACCTTTAGAATTTTAGGCATGGGTGAATCTAGCATTCAGCAAGTGATAGACGGGGTTGATATCGCCGATGATATTCGAGTCAGCTTTAGAGCCGGCTTGCCAGAAATTGAATTAAAACTGTTATTCCCAATCAGTTATGACGGGGCTCTTATTAGGCATTGGGTCGATGAAATTGACGCCGTTTTAGGCCATTGTGTGTTTGCCATTGATGGCCTTGGGCGCTCGGTTAAAAATATTGCCGATTGTGTCGACCAACTGATGGCTGAAAAACAAATGAGCCTGAATTTGCTTGAAACCTTGTCGAAAGGTGATATATCACGTCAATGCAATGCCGATTGGTTGATACGTAGCATTATCTACCCATACCCTGACGATATATTGCTGCAATATAAAACACAGCAAAAAACATTAAACGAATCCTTAGCGATAGAAATAGCTCAGCAAGAGCACACTAATACCGATGCGGCGATTAGTTTGGTGCAGTTGTTTGATAGGACGGACGATAATAAAGTGACGATTTACCTAGCGATTGCTGGTGAGCCATATCAACGCTCCATGAGCCAAGTGATTAAAGGCCGTGGGCAGCGACAGCAGCTCATTGCCAGTGCCACAACATTCAACTTTTTAAGAAAATACCTTTTGGATTTATAACTATGCCTTTACTAAAACTCGATAACGTTAGCGTCGCCTTCGGCCTAAAGCCGGTACTCGACCAAGCTGATTTACAAATAGATGAACAAGAACGAGTGGGCCTTATTGGTCGAAACGGTGAAGGTAAGTCGACCTTATTAAAAGTGTTAGCCGGTGAGGTCTTACCCGATTCGGGTCAAGTATGGCGGCAAGCCGGTGTGGTTGTGTCAACGTTGGAGCAGTCACCACAGCTACCCGAAGAATCAACCATTTATGAAGCGGTTGCCGATAGCTTGGGTGAAGTTGGGCATTTAATTTCTCAATACCACGAGATGTTACTTGATCCCAATGTAGACCTGGATGCCCTCGGCGTATTGCAACAAAAATTCGAGGCGCAGGACGGCTGGTCTTTACAGCAACGGGTAGATTCCGTTCTTAGTCGCTTAAACTTACCGCCAGAAAAGCACGTTAAAGAACTCTCCGGTGGTTGGAAACGTCGAGTTGGTTTGGCGCGCGCTTTAGTGGTTGAACCCGATGTGTTGTTACTCGATGAGCCAACCAATCATTTAGATATGGAAACAATCGTCTGGCTGGAAAAACAACTCGAAAGCTTCCGCGGGGCGGTGGTCTGCATTACCCATGATCGGGTGTTCCTACAAAATATCGCCAAGCGTATTATTGAAATTGACCGTGGTCAGTTAACCAGTTGGTCATGTAGTTATGAGCAATACCTTGAGCGCAAAGCGGCGGCCTTAGAATCAGAAGCTAAAACCAATGCCGAATTTGATAAAAAACTAGCGCGTGAAGAAGTGTGGATCAGGCAGGGTATTAAAGCGCGGCGTACGCGTAATGAAGGCCGTGTTCGTGCCCTGCAAAGTTTACGTAAGGAGCGTGCCGATCGTAGAAACCTAGCCGGCCCAGCTAAAATTGAAGTTGAGCAGGGTGAGCGTTCCGGTAAATTGGTTATTGACGCGGAAGGAATTAATGTTGCTTACGCGGGTAAAAAAATGGTCTCTGACTTTTCATGCCGCTTAATGCGCGGTGATCGTGTCGGTTTGGTCGGGCCTAATGGGGTCGGTAAAAGCACCCTAATTAAAGCCTTACTCGGGGAAATAGAGATCGACTCGGGTTCGGTAAAACAAGGTACGAAGTTGAAAGCGGCTTATTTTGATCAGCACCGAGATACCTTGGACCTTGAGAAAACAGTGATAGACCTTGTTTCTGAAGGACGAGATAGCATCACCATTAATGGTCGAGATCGACATATCATTAGCTACTTGGGCGACTTCTTATTTGCACCCGAGCGAGCGCGTTCACCAGCGAAAGTGCTTTCTGGTGGAGAGCGTAACCGAATTATGCTGGCAAAACTGTTTAGCCAACCCGCTAACTTCATCGTGATGGATGAGCCAACCAATGACTTGGACGTAGAAACGCTGGAGTTATTGGAAGAATTACTGATTGACTACGATGGAACAATTATCTTAGTGAGTCATGACCGGAAATTCTTAGAAAATGTTGTCACCAGCTTCTGGTTCTTTGAAGGTGATGGCAAAATAACCGATTATGTGGGTGAGATACCTGATTGGGCGCAGCTGATAAAGGGGACGTCAGCGGAGCAGTCGGTCAAAGAGGTAAAAGCAGCCGTGGCGACGACGTCGAAAGCAAAACCTAAGTTAAGTTTTAAAATAAAAAAAGAGCTTGAATCCTTGCCTAAAGAGATTGAAGTCTTAGAAGAAAAGCTCGGTGAGTTACAGACGCTAACCGCTAAGGCTGAGTTTCATGCCGGTGATCGGCTTGAGGTACAAGCTAAAATGGATGAACTAACGGCCATGGATAAAGACTTACAGTTGAAGTATCAGCGTTGGGAAGAACTCGAGGCGATGGCCGAATAAATCAATCGGCATAATTGAAATATAACTGATATAATGCACGGCTCAAACACAGCGGTGCATGTTTGAACTGTTAATGGAGAGATGTCAGAGTGGCCGAATGAGCACGCTTGGAAAGTGTGTGTACCGCAAGGTACCGAGGGTTCGAATCCCTCTCTCTCCACCATTTAACCGCTAAAGCGCCGGCTCTTTGAGTGTTACTCATTCGCCGCAGCCTCTTTTTCTTTTCCTCGTTTGGTCATGCTTTCGCTAGATCTAATCCGAGCGAACCCCGCATTGTTTAAATGAGTGCTTCTTTAATGATCAACGTGTAAGGTTTGACGTATTGAGCGGGCACGCGCTTGTTAATGAATGAGCTTGCCCTTATCTGCGGTATTTATTTATCTGCCCATAGCATAAGTGGGGTTAAAGACTATAATTTTCGCATGGGCGGGTTGAAAACAAGGAGCGTTATGGTGAGCTGGGCAATGTTGAGCGGAGCTTTTAATAAGCTCAGTTTTCAGAAAAAAATGATAGCAGGCTTTGCCCTGCCTATCGGATTAATGGTTGCCTTATCGACGACAGCCTTCATCAATACCCGAAACCTGGTGGAAACGAACCAATGGGTTCAGCATACCCAAGAGGTCATCGCGGGTGCTCACGAACTGCAAGCTTCAATGTTAAATATGGAAACCGGTGAGCGAGGGTTTTTAATTACCGGTAAGGATGTTTTTCTTGAACCTTACCTAACGGCTAAGAAGCACTGGAGTGTAGAAGTCGCTGACCTAAAGCGCTTAGTGGCTGATAACCCTAGCCAAGTCGAAAAGCTGGATAAAATCGATGAGCAAGCTCAGCAATGGATGCTGCTCGCAGCGAACCCTGAAATAGCGGTAAGGCGGAAAGTTCAGCTAGCAACGGTCAGTTTGGATCATATTCAAGACTTATTGAACAATAAGGCAGGAAAGAATATTTTGGATAATATCCGGAATATTGTGGCTGAGCTTGATGAATTATTCGTGACGGCCGACAGTCAACGCGCGGTAAATCTTCTGATATCGATCCTCAAGGATGTTGTTGATCAAGAAACGGGAGAACGGGGATTTCTTATTACCGGGGATGAGTCGTTTCTAGAACCTTATATTAGCGGCCAAAAGAATTCACAGCGGCATATAAGTGAACTCAAATCGTTGGTGTTACAGGCACCCGACGCCCCTCAAGTCATAGAGTTAATAGCGCGAGTTGAGCAACTGGCCGAACGCTGGTTAATCGAGTCGGCTGAACCTGAAATTAAGCTGCGAAAGACGCAAAAAATTCGTTTAGCTGAGGCTGCGGCTGCGGCTGAGGCTGAGGCTGAGGCTTTGTTTAGCAAGATTAATGCCTTACTAGGGGAGGGTCGTGGGAAAGATATTTTTGATGAGTTGCGCCGCACGTTGGCTGAACTAAATGGCCTCTATCTGACGTCACAGAATGAACGGGCTCAGTTGTTAGTTATCTTGATAAGTAAATCTCTGGTCGACCAAGAGACGGGGCAGCGCGGCTTTTTGCTCACCGGTGAGGAGTCTTTCTTAAAGCCTTTTAACAAAGGCAAACAGGATTTTACTGATCATGTTGCGGCGTTAAAGTCGATCGTGGAGAATTCTTATAGTAAGGCTGATGTGATGAGGCGAGTGGCTGTGTTGGAGGTAGAGATCGCTCGTTGGCGCTTAGAGGCGGCGACAGTGGAAATTGAGGCGCGTAGAGAGGTTAATAAGTCGGGTCTTTCGCCGATGGAGTTTTTACAGCGATCGGTTGAGCTTGGGGTCAATACTGAGGCCTTGACGGCGAGTAAATTATTAATGGGTCAGTTGGAAAAGAAATTATTATCGGCAGCCTTGTTGAAAGGCCGGACGGTTGTATTGAGCCTGGCAAATAACCTTGCTACGCAGCAAGCTCATGCTTTGCACTATTTGATTACTAAAGATGATAAATATCGGCAGCTATTTATTCGTGGCCAGCAAATGACCGCAGAGTTATTTGTCGGGCTCGCTGTTGTCATTGGAAAAACTCCCTCAGCTGAGTTGAAAAAAGACCTGGGAACATTGCGATCTAAGCTTCAGCAGTGGCAGGATGGGGTATCTGTGCAGATGAATTCGGCAACTGGCTCGCTGGTAAGTCGGTCTTCAGCAGCATCACAGATACAGACTGTACTAAAGAAGGGAGAGGGTAAGCGTATTCTTGATGAAGCGAGGGTCTTGCTTGCTGATATGAAGCAGGATTTCAATAAAGCGCGGAATCAGAAAGCCGTTAATCTTGTTCTTCAAGTTGAAAAATATTTAGTAGATCAGGAAACAGGGCAGCGTGGTTATATTATTTCTAACGATGAGTCTTTCTTGCAGCCTTATAACGAGGGAATTATATCTTTGCGCTTATCGCTTGCAGAGTTGGTTAATATCACTCATCAAGCTTTTGATGTGGAGGCTGTGTTAGCGAAAGTTGACTTGATCGAGGCAGGCTTTAATGATTGGCAAAAGAGGGCGGCGATGCCAGAGATAGCATTACGTCGGCGTGTTGATGCGGGGCAAGGTAAATTCACCGATATCGAAAAAGTCTTAACTAAGGGTTTGGGTAAAGGTGTATTGGATGATATTAGGTATCAGCAAGAAGTTCTTAGGCTTATTTTTAAGCGAGCGCAAAATGAAACGGCTGAAATAACCTTGATGGCTATTTCGAAAGACATCGTCGATATGGAAACCGGTCAGCGAGGTTTTATTCTGACGGGTAAAGATGAGTTTTTGCAGCCTTACCGGCGCGCTTTGAAGGCAAGTAAGCAGAACTTCTCTGTGCTTCGAGAATTACTGCGGAATGGTTATCAGCTTGAAACGATGCAGGCCAAAATAGCGGTCTTGCGCGACAAGGTACATGAATGGCGTTTGCAGGCGGGTGAGCCCGAAATAAATTTGCGCCGCAAGCTTGGCCGCACGACGGCTTCGATGGGGGATGTCATTCGTTTGATTGAGCGAGAGACCGGCAAGAATATTATTGATTCAATAAGGCGGGATATCGCTGAATTTATCCAGGTTGAGAAAACGCTGATAGAAAGTCGGTCTGCGGAGGCAGCGCAGGCGGTATCGCGAACCCAGTACTTAACGGTTTTCGCTACTTTGCTGGCGACGCTATTCGCTGCGTTTGCTGGCTGGTATTTATTGAAAGTGGTGTTGACTTCCTTGCGAAGATTAGAAGAGGGGACTCGAAGGGTCGCTGGTGGGGATTTTTCAACGCTGCTAGCGTTGGATAGTCAGGATGAGATCGGCAAGCTGGCTGACTCGTTTAATAGGATGACGGAACAATTAGCATCGAGCCGTGAGCGGGTTAAGCAGACGGCTGCGGCCTTAGAACACCAGGCGGTGTTTCTGCAGACAGCCAAGGATGATGCCGAGGCCGCGTCAATTGCGAAGACGCAGTTTTTGGCAACCATGAGTCATGAAATCCGTACGCCGATGAATGGGGTGCTGGGGATGGCGCACTTGCTTGAAACGACCGAGCTAAATGAGGAGCAGCGAGGGTTTCTGTCAACAATTACCCGTTCTGGAGGTTTGCTGTTATCGATCATTAACGATATTTTAGACTTTTCTAAAGTAGAGGCGGGGCAGTTGGATGTTGAGATCATTGATTTTGACCTAAGGGTGCTGGTGTTTGATGTGGCGGCTTCTATGGCATATCGAGCAGAGGAGAAGGGGGTGGAATTTATTTGCCCTTCGAACCGAGTGGATGCGAGATGGTACAGGGGGGATCCGGGGCGTATTAAACAAGTGTTCGCTAACCTGATTGGTAACGCGATAAAGTTTACTGAAAAAGGTGAGGTCTCGGTTAGTGTGGAGGTTGTTGAAAGTGATACCGGTCTGCAGCTTCAAGCGAAGATATTAGATACGGGGATCGGTTTAACCGCCGAGGATCAGGTGGGTCTGTTCGAGCGATTTACTCAGGCGGATAGTTCAACAACCCGTAAATTCGGTGGTACCGGCCTAGGTTTGTCCATCGCCAAGCAGTTGGTCGAGTTGATGGGGGGGAGTATCAGGGTTGAAAGTACCATCAATGAAGGTTCTGTCTTCTATTTCTCAGTTCAATTGGAGGCCAGTGAATACGCGATAGAGCCGAGGTCTACGGTGAGTTTAACTCACGAACGTGTTCTTATTGTTGATGACAACCAGACTAACTGTGAGTTACTTGAGCAGCTATGTCTGACTTGGCAAATTGATTGTGTCGCCGTAACCAGCGGTGAACAGGCTTTATCTGCGATGAACGTAGCGGTAGTAAAGGGCTGCCCCTACTCAATAGCTATTATTGATATGCAAATGCCCTTTATGGATGGAGCGCAGCTCGCAACATTCATTAGGCATGACCCAGCACATAACAACACGCGTTTAATGATGCTAACCTCGCAAGCAAAGAGGGGGGATGCTAAGGCGATGAAAGCGATTGGCTTTGATGCTTATTTGACTAAGCCCGTTGATCAGGTGGAACTGCATAATACCTTACTGCAACTCAATGGTTTGAAGGGTGATGATCACGGGATGCTGACACGATATACCGCGCAGGGCGAATCGACATTTGATGCAAAAGTATTGGTGGTTGAAGATGTTATCACCAATCAAATGGTCGCTAGGGGGATGTTGGAGCAGTTGGGTTTGACTGTGGATGTGGTGGCCGATGGTCAAGAGGCCATTAACGTGCTAAGCGAGCAGGAATATGATTTAGTCTTTATGGATTGTCAAATGCCGGTGATGGATGGTTTTGCAGCGACAAAACTTATTCGTGATTTGCAATCCAGTGTTATCCAGCACGCAATACCTATTGTGGCGATGACGGCGAATGCAATGGACAGCGATGTGCAGCATTGCGCTGATGTAGGCATGAACGCCCATCTGGCTAAACCGATTAATCCGCAGTTACTCGAGGAGGCGTTAATAAAGTGGCTGCCCTAGCACCTATATAATAGAGGGCTAAGCTAATGACTCTATAAGCGAGAGTGCCGAGGCGGGAGCTTCACTTAATAAGGGGGGGTGCATAGCGCTTGTCTTGCGCCTAATGTTTGCTTGCTTGTATAGCTATAACCATCTACCTAAGATTTGCCCGTAACAAAACCCTGTGTATAACAAAGACTTATAAATAATATTCAAATAAACCGAAAAAAGGCATTGACCTGGTTTGTGAAGTGCCTATAATGCGCATCTCCAAACGGCGAGACGGTTGTTAAAGACAGTTTTTAAG